>Ga0310324_10212_pt1 | contig 7359 bp, 7 predicted proteins | sample LakSupSRFTotalB5_FD_195538 | JGI IMG/M metagenome (GOLD analysis project Ga0310324, IMG submission 195538) | Enriched freshwater cyanobacterial communities from Lake Superior, Ontario, Canada - SU02.SRF.Total.B5 (v2) (version 2) | ecosystem: Environmental > Aquatic > Freshwater > Lake | place... | reverse complement strand
CCCAGCAATGGGACAAATCATATGGATCGTGAGCGTTTTACTACTCGGCGGAAGCTCAATATTTGGTGGCATTAATTTCATTGCCACAATATTAAAATTTCGTCAGCCAGGTTTAAAATTAATGCAACTACCTATGTATTGCTGGGCAATGTTGGGTACCAGCATTTTAGTTGTGTTATCAACCCCTGTACTTGCTGGCACTTTAATACTTTTAAGCATGGATATTGTAGCCCACACAGGGTTCTTCAATCCATCTCAAGGTGGCAATGTAGTTGTATATCAACATTTATTTTGGTTTTATTCCCATCCAGCCGTTTATATAATGGTTCTACCAGCATTTGGCTTGGTGAGTGAAATTCTCCCGATTCATGCTCGAAAACCACTATTTGGATATGTCACAATGGTGTATTCAATTCTTGCAATTGTAGTGCTTGGGTTAGTTGTTTGGGCTCACCATATGTTCACAAGTGGTACTCCGCCCTGGATGAGATTGTTTTTCACAATCGCCACTGCTTTTATTGCTGTTCCAACCGGGATTAAATTCTTTAACTGGATCGCCACCATCTGGCAAGGCCGAATTGCTCTGAATAGTGCGATGTTATTTTCATGCGCTTTTATTCTTCAATTTGTATTCGGTGGTATCACTGGAGTTGCTCTTGCCCAGGTGCCATTTGACGTGCATGTGCATGATACTTATTTTGTTGTTGCGCATTTTCACTACATTGTTTACGGAGGAACAGTTTTTGTAATATTTGCATCAATTTATCATTGGTATCCGAAATTTACTGGTCGTATGCACAATGAACATCTGGGTAGATTGCACTTAGTTCTAACTGTTATCGGCTTCAACCTTTGTTTTGGCCCTCAGCATTGGCTTGGTTTAAATGGCATGCCAAGGCGTGTTGCTGAATATGATCCACAATTTACTTTTATGAATCAACTAAGCAGCGTTGGAGCTTTATTAATGGCGATTAGCACTATTCCTTTCCTAATTAATGTAATCGGCAGTATTTGGTGGGGCGCTGAAGCTGGGGATAATCCTTGGCGCGCCCTAACGCCCGAATGGCTGACAAGTTCTCCTCCGCCCGTTGAAAACTGGAAAGGAGCTGCCCCATTGGTGCATGAACCCTATGGTTATGGCACCGAACCGGGCCTTGTTGATCTAAAAGTGGCCACAGGTAGTGATCTTTGGAGGAATTCCTAATGACAAGCACCCGCCCAGCTGTAGCTGTCAGCAGCACCGAAATTGAGCACGCAGCCAACGATCACAACTCAGACCACGCGGAACACCCAGATCTACGCATGTTTGGTTTGGCTACTTTTTTAGTAGCCGACGGCATGACCTTCGCAGGTTTTTTTGCTGCTTACCTCACCTTCCGCGCTGTTAATCCATTACCTGAAGGTGCAATTTATGAGCTTGAACTGCTCTTGCCCACCATTAACACCGCCGTTTTAATCGCCAGCAGCTTCACCTTTCATCGCGCCACTAAGGAATTAATGAAAGGTGCGATGGGTGCCTGCCGCGGCTGGCTGCTTACCACAGCCCTAATGGGCATCGCTTTTCTTGCTGGCCAAATGTATGAGTATTTCCATCTACCTTTCGGCCTTACAGACAACCTATTTGCAAGCACTTTCTATGCGCTCACTGGATTTCATGGCCTGCACGTAACGCTTGGGGCTCTGATGATTTTGATCGTGTGGGCTCAAGCTTCTCAACCTGGCTATTTCACCCCAGAAAAGCATTTTGGTATCGAAGCAGTGGAGCTTTACTGGCACTTCGTTGATGTGATTTGGGTAATTCTGTTTGGAATCCTTTATCTGCTTTGATAAATGCTTGCTTCAAAGGCATCGTGCAGGTCAGAATCAAATGAGCTAGAGCTTTTATATGATTTCCACTGAACATCTAAGCGGCGAAGCCCTAATCAATAAGGCCAGAGATTTAAGCAGCAATAGCATTGATCAAATTGCTAAGGCCTGCGGATATGTGGGGCCAGGCGGCAGGGTATTAAAAAAGGCTTTTCTTAAGGCGTTAGTACAGGCCAAAGGCTTTGCTACTCCAGAGGTTGATAGCGATGGATTTCGAGGCAGACATGCCGAATATCGCACCCGGGTGCATGGCAACGGCAATTTATTAGTGGGCCATGCCTACACCAAAAAGCTTGGCCTTGAACCAGGCCAAGAATGCAGCATTGAACTGCATGAAGAAACTGGCACCATTTGGTTGCGCCCCATTAATAGTGAGGGAACTGAAGATAGTTTAGAAAATAGCGCCGAAAGTTAATTAGAAATCAAACGTTCTTTTCCTTATGCAGGCTGCTGCCAAAGGCAATTAAATCAATCCCTGAAAAGAGAAAACTTATTCCCACCAATATCCCAAGTACCGATAACAAACCCCCAAATTTCATAGAAACAATTAAAGCGCCAAGTATCAAAGTAACAACTCCATTTGCTAATCCCCAACGCCAGCCGTTAATTTCTTGATGGCTGAGAGCGGCAGCGATCGCCACAACACCTTCAACAACAAACACAATCCCAATTGCAACACTAAGGGCTAATACCTGTGCAACAGCATCAACGGGTCCACTGGAAAACTGTTGCAGGATTGAAATACCTGCAATTAAAAACAAAGTGGAAACCACCAAGCGCCAAAATACCAACCAAGCTTTTAATTCGTTGCGGCGGCTTATATTGTTTATCCAACCAACAATACCGCCAACTAAAAAGGCGATACCCACCACAGCAGTAACACCAAAAGAAGCCACCACTGGAAATATCAGAGCTAAAAAGCCCAAAACAAGCAACAGGATGCCTTCAGCAATTGTGAAAGTTTTCAACATGGTTTGAGGCGATACCCACAAGTTTTACGTAGCTAAGCAGTCCAGCCATTTTCCAGCAACCAGTGCTTATCAATGTTCACATCAGCGCGAGGTGATCGGAGTAGTTTTTCAACATATTTAGCCAAAAGATCTGCTTCAAGATTCACTAAATCGCCAACTTTTAAAAATTTGAGGGTGGTTTGCTCCCAGCTAACGGGTATCACCGCCATCCAGAAAGCATTGGCAACAGTGCCCGCCACGGTGAGGCTGATGCCATTCACAGCAATGCTGCCCTTTTCGCAGATATAGCGATCAAAGGCAGAATCCTGCCAAGCCAATTCCAAACGCCAGGAATTACCTTCCTGCTCAATTGCTCGCACCACTCCAAGACCATCCACATGGCCACTCACTAAATGGCCGCCAAGCCGATCACTTAGGGCTAAAGCTGGCTCCAGATTCACCCAAGCGGCACTTTTTGAGCGTTGCGCCAAAGTAGATCTAGCAAGGGTTTCAGCGCTCACATCAGCTTCAAAACCATCGCTGAGCAGTTCACGAACCGTTAAGCAAACACCGTCTACCGCAACGCTGTCTCCCCGTTTCAAAGGGGTTAAGCCATGGCCCTGCCACTGCACCCGTAAGGCGCCAGACAAGGGATAAAGCTGGCCGATGGCCTGCACTAATCCCGTAAACATCTTGTTTGGGGTGTGGGTGATTTGTGATCTAGCCATAATCATGGTGCCCACATCACCGTTGCCATGGTGGAAATGACGGTGGCTGGGATTGCCCTTGATGCCGCCAGTAGAAGCCCAATCGTGCTGCTGCGAGATCCTTCCGGCCGGCGCCAAGTGCCGATTTGGATCGATCAATCACAAGCTCAAAACATTGTTGCGGGGCTCCAAGAGCAGAGCCCCCACAGGCCCCTCAGCCACGACTTAATGGCAAATCTGATGGCTGTAGCAGGTTTAGAACTGGAACGGGTTGTTATCCACAGCATTGAGGCAAACACCTTTAGAGCCCTGCTTAAGGTGGTTGATCACAGTGGTGAAAACCACGAAATTGATTGCCGCCCCAGTGATGCGATTGCTCTTGCTTTGCGCACTGGCAGCAGCCTTTGGATGCTGGAAGAAGTGGTGAGTGATGCATCGATTCCAGTTGATGCCGAAGCTGATGCTGAAGAAATCGCCGATTTTCGTCGTTTTGTTGACGGCCTCAGCCCTGCTGAACTGATCCGCCAACAAGGTAGAGCCCAACCTGATCGAGATCCAGATAGCGATGGAGCTCCCCAGCAAAAATCCAGCTAACACCGCTAGCCGCCGAGCCTTTGGCAAGGGGCCAGCGGTATCCCTTTTCACTCTTGGCACCATGCGTGCCCTTGGGGCTGCAAGTGAGTTGCAGCAGGTTCTGGAAGCAGCTTTAGAGGTGGGGATAAATCACCTCGAAACAGCACCGGCCTACGGCAAAAGCGAGCAATACTTGGGTTTAGCGCTTAGCCGCTTGGCGCTTAAGCCCAAAGAGCTTGTGATTACAAGCAAAATCCTGCCAGGCCTCGGCTTAGTTGAGGCAAAACAGCAGTTGCAACGGAGCCTGGAGCGGCTGGGTATAACCCACCTAAATAATCTTGCTGTTCACGGAATCAACCAAAAGCAGCATTTGCAATGGGCCATTGAAGGTGCTGGTGCTGAATTGCTGGAGTGGGCCTTAAGCGAAGGCTTAGTGGGGCAGGTGGGCTTCTCCAGCCACGGCAACCCGGCGCTGATAGAGGCAGCAATTGAGAGCGGTTTATTTAGTTTTGCAAGCTTGCATTTGCATTTATTAGATCCCCTGCGATTACCACTGGCCCAGATGGCCCTTGCAAGGGGCATGGGGGTGCTTGCAATTTCTCCGGCCGATAAAGGCGGACAGTTGTATGCACCACCGCCATTGCTGCGGCAACACTGCGCCCCCTTTGAGCCCCTTGAGCTGGCCTACCGTTTTCTATTAGCCCAAGGGATCAGCAGCCTCAGCCTGGGGGCAGCCAAACCAAGCGATCTGAATTTGGCTAAACGTTTAGCTAGCGCTGATGGCCCCCTAACGGCAGCGGAAAGCAGGGCCATAGAAAACCTGCATCAACAAGAGCAGCAACGCTTAGGTGATAACCATTGCGGCCAATGCCGCGAATGTTTGCCATGCCCAAATCAAGTGCCGATTCCTGAATTACTAAGGCTGCGCAATTTGGCCCTTGGCCACAACATGCTCAGCCATGCAAAAGATCGCTACGCGATGGTGGGGAATGCCGGCCATTGGTTTGAGCAATACAACGCTAGTGCTTGCGCTGCCTGTGGTGATTGTGTTCCCCGTTGCCCCATGAATTTAGCGATTCCTACGCTACTAGCAGAAACCCATCAACTACTGGCAAGCAAGGCCGGAAGACGCCTTTGGGATTAATTATTGAGTTTTACGCAGATAGCTTAAAAATATAGAATAGTGTTAAATATATTAGCTAATCCAGCCGGGGCTAAAGGTGTTAATGCCATCCAATTGAATCTGAAGATTGGCTATTCTATTGCCATCGATATCACCTTGGAGTAGACCATTTGCAAAGCGGAGCTCACCGGCAACGCCGCTAAAATTTGCGGAATTGATATAGGTCCAACCTTGCCCAGCGAGACTGTTGGTTATACCTAATACTGCATTAATTCCAATGCGATCACCTTCAATTGCAGTGAAATCAAAAATGCGATCAATTACTCCTGGCTGCGCATCGGCTTCAGTGAAGCTGAAGAAGTCAGCATTCAATCCGCCCCTAAAATATTGTTCTCCAGCTCCGCCTTGCAAAAGATCATTACCAACACCACCAGAAAGCAAAACATTACTTCCACCGCTTATCAACCTGTCGTTGCCGAACTCCCCTAGCAAATCCTGACGAGCACCTTCGCCAATAATCAAATCGTTTGCAATGCTGCCAACAACAACTGCAGCGTTACTCTCGATGGTATTAGTTAGTGTGGCGGCTGCTATGCGATTGCTAACACTGTCAAGTTCAAGCTCAATTGCCTTGGCCAGCATGCTATGTCCGCTGCTAGTTGGATGCAAATTATCAAAATAGAGATAACGTTCAGAATTAACTACTGGCTTTTCTCCCTGACCCAAGGGGGATTGAGCAAAGCCAAGAGTGTTATCAATTCCATAGCTGGCAAAATCACCAAGCTCGCTGCCAAATTGTTCATATTGAGCTTGATATTCCGGGTTGAAATTAAACAAATTCACGTAGGGGAAAGCCTTCTGAACTTCAGCCACCATGGCCTCAATATTCGCTCTAAATTCATCAACAATACCTTCATTGTATTCGTTTACCCATTCCTTTAGGTACTCGGGCGCAGTTGGAGAACTTGCGGCCAGTATTAATCCCGAGAGGAAGGGAGCTTGATATTTCACGGCATTCACTACACCTGAAAGAGGGGAAATAGCCGTGAGCATGGCATGGCGTGCATCACCAAAACGCAACACTGTCTCAAGGTCGTTTCGCAACTGCACAACCAATTGATTTAACGTATCTGAAAGTGACTTTTGTGCACCAAAAGCAACCAAAAGATCATTACCTCCAGCCCATACAACTGCGAAATCACTGCTATTTAAACGAACTGCCTGTTCTCCAAGTGCAGCGCTGATTTGAGCTGCAACACCAAGATTCTCTATTTGTAGCTGTTTTGCTAAAAGTGGCTGAGTGTATTGATACAAAGTAGAATAGCCACTTGTGGCACCTCCCATGGCATACGAAGTACCATCGGTGGTTTCGGATGCCAGAGCAGTTGGGCTAACAAGCTCATTCGCGTAGAGGTAATAGGGATCTGCAGGCAGATCTTGCTGATTTGTGAGGCTGCCGGGCTGCAAATCTAATGTTTCTGAGAGGAGCGTTTGCCAGTTGGTTTGGCCGTTACTGAAGGTAACGCCACTCCAAGCAGGAGATGCATCCGGCGCAAATAAATAGCGCTGAAACTCTGCAGCACGGGAACCGTAATCACTGAGGCTGTCGCCAAAAACATACAAACCGGAGAATGCTGAAGGGTTTACTGGAGGGATTACAACAGGCGCTGAATTATTTGCGGCATTCTGGCTTGATACAAGGATAATAAATTGAAACAATAAAGCCAAATTGTTATTAAACACCCCTGAATTAATAAGATATATTAAAAAATCAAATGTCATAATTCAAAATTAATTTGATCTCATATTATATCACCATGAAGCCTGGCCTGCAATTGTTGCAACATCCAAAAGGTCTATTAATAAAACTAAATTTTCTTGGCTAAGCAACCAGTTGGCAAGCGATTAACTGCGCCACATTTGATCTATTAAAATCAACATTACTGGCAAACCGAGAATAACTCGCCGAAATCAGGCAGAATCACACCTAAGGCTAATACCATAGAAATTCACAGCTTTAAAAAATCATTGCAATCGTTTGCAATGATAACTTTACTATCGGGTTGTTAATTTACGCTTGGGCAAGCTGCTTTCATGGCGGCTGCCTGGCTAGATAGCATTAAATCCAACTTGTCAATAT
>Ga0310324_10205_pt1 | contig 7545 bp, 9 predicted proteins | sample LakSupSRFTotalB5_FD_195538 | JGI IMG/M metagenome (GOLD analysis project Ga0310324, IMG submission 195538) | Enriched freshwater cyanobacterial communities from Lake Superior, Ontario, Canada - SU02.SRF.Total.B5 (v2) (version 2) | ecosystem: Environmental > Aquatic > Freshwater > Lake | place... | reverse complement strand
GACCCTGGCCGAACAGTTGGTGGTGGTGGCGTTGCTCGGTGGCCTGGGTAGCTGGGGCCTGGCCATTGGCCAGGAAAAACGGCAACGCCAAAAGGTGGAGGCCGTGGCCGGTGAACTGCTGTCCGGCATCCAGCTGGCGAGGGCCGGGGCAGAACGCCGCCAGCTGGCCTGCGGCCTCAGCCTGGATCAGGAAGGCTGGCAGGAGCCAGCCGATGGCAGCCTGCCGGTCTGCGCCCCGGGGCTGAAAAAGTTCGGCGACGCCGTGACCCTGGCCCACAGCTTTCCCGCCACCCTGCGCTTCAGCGCCAACGGCCTGGTGATCGATGGCGGCGTGGTGGTGCTGAGCCACTCCGGCACGGGGCTGCGGCGCTGCCTGGTGATGGCCCTGCCCCTGGGGTTGGTGCGCCTGGGTCGCTACGACGCCGATCCCGCCGGCCCCTTGAGTGCCACCCAGTGCCAGGCGGAGCGATGAACAAGCCCCTTCAAGGCCCCCAGACCAGCCAGCGTCTCCTGGCGACCCTGAAGGCTGCCAACTGGCCAGGGGCGCTGGAGCCCCAGGGGTCTTACGGCTTCACCTTGGTAGAACTGCTTTTGGCCCTGGGGCTGGGTTTGCTGGTGGCGGCCTGGCTCATCGAAGCCCTGCTGGCCCATGGCTCCCTCAGCGCCAAATTGGTCAACCGGCTGCATCAACGGGAATTCGAACGGCGCGCCCGACGCCTAATCGAAGACGACCGCCGCCTGGCGAGCCTGGCCAGCAGCCAACCGGGGACCCAATCACCCGCATGCAACCTGGCCGGGCGGAAATCCTTGTTGCATTTGCAGTTGCCCAATGGCAGACCTGCAATCACCTGGAGCCTGGGGTTCTCGCCATCCTCCATCTGGCGGGGCCAGGTGTTGATGCGCTGCGGTCCGGCCTATGGCCTCAATGGCCAGCCCAGCCTCACGGGCAGCTGGCAAAACCGGGTGGTGCTGGATCGGGCTGAGGGGTTTGGGATTCCGCTTTGAAGCCTTTCTGGAGGAAGGCCCGGCTGGCAGGCAAGGCCGAACTTGCCAAACGTCCCTCCAGCTGAGTGAGATCAACTGACAAGCACGAAACCCGTGCAGAAGGCATGCAAGCCAAGTCAAAGCTTCATAACTATTCCTGCAGGAGCGCATGCTCCGCATCCATTAAAAAGGATTAGGCAGGCAGGATCCCCTGTAACTCAGCGATTACGCGTCCTCAAGGTGATCACCCTGACAGGCGACGGATACGTTGAATTCCAAATAGTATCTCGGCCACTTGAGCCTGTGCCGATTGACATACTATATGTCAATGTTCTACCATCACAGGAAAACTTAACAACTGCCGCCACATTTGGGAAGCCTGTTGATCCGCAATTAGCGTTTAGCATCGGAGTCGTTACGCGAACGTAAGGAGCAACAACGTAAAGACCTGGATTTAGGGTGGCGCCATTCGCATCAGATCCATTCACCCCTCCAATCACTCCTGTGATGTTTCCAAATGCGGGACCTCTTCTATAGAGCGCCCAATTATTTGGATTGTTATCTGGATTGTCAACAAGCGGCACATTATAGAAGCAAGTAAAAACTGAAGAATTGTCAACATAGCGATGTCGAAATGAAAATAGAAAAACCGGCTGCGCAACCAGACCCGCAAGCGAGATGGGCGCCACACAATTCCCGTTATCAACAACGCTGAGACTGTCCGATTCTTCAACTTCTCCTTCGATAAAATAGGTCAACCTAGCATACTTATCTCGAAGTCCTTGGACAACATAAGCTTTAATACTTGACTTAGTTCCAGTGATCGAAATTGCAGATGCTGTTAGTATAACAACTGAACTGATGGCCGCAACCAAAAGCATCTCCACAAGCGTGAAACCCGCAGCCCCTAACCTGCGAGACGCAATTGGCGATTGGATGATGCCGCTTTTGCCAGAAATAGATAGAAACATAGCCTTGAAAAGTTTCACTCGGTCAAACAACTAAAATCTTTCATTTACAAATCCACCATATGCTGTACTTGCGCAGTCGCTAGTAATCAATGCAGCATTGCTATTTGCGCCAACAGAAGTAATTCCCAGTAAATAATTAATCCTTACACAACGGAGCAGGCGCGTGTTATTCAATAAAATTTTGATGTCACGATTCACCACAAGGCCAGACATATTATTGTTAGTTGCGTCGTTTGCCGTGCCTACCAATGCATTTCCACGCAAGTTGAAAGTAATTGTAGGCGGAGAAGCAATCTGAAATACTCCCGCAGCATTATCAGGGACCCGAAAGATTGGAAAGACCCGAGAACAAGCGGCAGGGTTATCAAGCGTAAAGACCTGCTGGCCGGCCGTGAAAGAGCTTGCAGCAGGATAAACAGCAGCACCCCTAAATGTTGCCACGCAAGTAACATTAGCGTTGCTAGCATTAATATCATTAGTATTGGCACGGACACTATTAATCCATGCCGCCATTTCCATGGCAACAGCATCAACGCGAGATCGGCGTAAGGACTGAAATCCTGTATTGATAGCCAGAGTGGCCAGAAGCACCATAATCGATACAACAGTAATGACCTCAATCAAGCTAAATGCTTGCCGATTGCCATTGGCTGCAGAGGAGGTGAGATAAATCGACTTCATGATGGACACCAACCTGCAAGATCTGGAATCAGATAAAACCAACGGATCAACGTGCGATTACCTCCATTGATCTTTATGGTACGCTCTAGTCTAATTTTGAAACGGCGCAGGCTGAAGTCTTCCAACACTATGGAGGCTAGCTTAACGCCGTTGGCCGCATCTGCATTACCGAGGCCAGCAAGAGATGCATTCAAATTTGCGACAATTTTGTCATTTGCTGCAGTTGCTGGCACAACCAAGCAACGATTTATGAAATCAGTTAGACCTGAAGAAGCAGGGGAATAATAATCTCTTGGAGATGACGTGACTGCGGGCGCACAATCGGCAACATTTTGTCCGCCTCGATTGAAAGAGGCGGGATTATTGTTATTTGAAATAGGATCGCTAACAGCGGCAGCACACCAATTATAGCTGGTTCCCAGGTTTCTTAGTGTATCTACCATGGCCTCAATCTCCTGACTTGCATCATCTAGGGCTTGGGTATTCAGCCTTGCCTGAGAATTAATGTTCAAAAATGTGATCAGCTGAATTGATACGATCGACAGCAATATAGACGCAATGATCGGCTCAATCAAGCTCAAGCCATTGTTGGAAGTATTATTCCCAGTCTTTCTAGCCCAGGAGTGGCGTTGGTATTGAGATTTAATGCTCATAGTCGGCCTATGGCACTTGCAGGGCCGAAGAGCGACGGGGCCCTAATATAAACCATTCCACAATACTATTGTTAGCGCAGCTGAGATTGGCCTGGGGCTGGATACTGTCTGTGCCAAAACCAGTACTAGCAGGAAAACTTCTGCCACAACATCGCGGAACCACATCGAACTCTTGCGTCAAAACAAATCTTGTTGTTTTCGGGCCGGAGCTTGCATAGTTGTTGCTGCCAGTGTCGACCCTCCAAGTGTTGCCAGATGTAGCCTGATATGGAGTCGACGAATTATAATATCCTTGAGCCGTAAGCTCAAGAAAGCTTTTCTGGGTAGAACTGACTGTTGCATTTGTCTGTATAAGATTACGGTTTTGATCAAAGAGCCTAAAACTAATAATTCTTGATGACTGAACGCCACCAGTTTCCAGTTGAATGGAATTAAGGCTTGGCATCCTAACGGCTTGTTCGGTCACCTGGAGCTTGTTTCTGCCGTATCGTTTGCAATCGAGATTTAGATTATTAAAATCCTGGTCACTAAGTAGCGAATAATAGTTACCTCTTGTTGGCCAGCCATTTCGCTCATCCCACCTTGTAGCCCATTGGTTTACCGGTAATCGGCCCATGAGCAATCTATTTCCTGGCTTGTTGAGCTCTGAACTTGCAATAATCAAACCATTCTCTGCTGCGTTTCGAGCCATGCGCAAGTTTCCTTGCAAGGTAAGTCCATACTGACCCGAAAGAATACGGACATTCAAAGATACAATCGTTGTCAATATGGTGAGGACTAATAAAACGACTAGAATGAGCGAATAGCCTTGGGATCCTCTACGCCTGCGAAAAGGAGCGGGGAAACGCAACCGGGATTTAGGAAGCCTAAATTGAATCAAAAAAATTCCTTTAATAGGGGCTTTCTTGAGTTGGCTTAAATATATTTTCATTCAGGTCAATGGCACCAATCGTTCAGTGCAATCATTTATTTGAATAGCATTAAATTGGAGGAGAGGAAAGCCTTGTTGATGAGGGCCGCTCCACCTGTCATTAAGATAGGGGATGCCTACAGAAATCTCGACACTTTTCAGTGGCCTGCCCACAATCAACCTCAACATCGCGGCCCAACTCGTGATTAACATCCCCGCCGATGTCCCTCGACAAAGCGACGCCGTAGCCATTAAAATCGTGAGCCCAAGTAGGAAAATCATGGGCATAAAAAACCTTGTTTGGATACTAAACTCCTGCGGCTACTATTTAAATGGCTTTGAAGCATAACGATATGCGTGCGACGCAAGGAGTGACTTGGCTGAGAAGACCTACTCACTGGCCAACTAATAGAGGAAGGGAAACCCATGGATAACAACTAGCTACAACTAAAAAACAGGCCTCGCGAGTAGAACGATCGTCAGCGTTACTTGAAAAAATTTAATCGAAAACCAAAAAGTTACTCATTAAGGATAAAATTTTACCGAAAAAATATAGAAATCTGGAGCACAAACGCAGCCTCCATGATCCTCGAGAGGCAGTTTATAACATTAGGGTTGAAGCAGTACTGCGGGAAACCTGTCAAGTAATCTTAGCTCAACAGGCATTTCATAGTCATTAAGAATACCCCGTTGAATTATCATGTATTTTTTGTGCAGGCCGTAATCGCTCCCGCAGGGCTTATGGTAACCTTTACAGACTTTGTTGCAGTTAGACTTGTATTAAAGCAAGTTACGCTTTGAGCAACATTCCACTGTTTTGAAGTAATGATTCTCTCGACTGGGGTAGACCCGCCACAGGACTTGGTTGTGGCCGCGAAGGACGTACCGCCACCCGGGTCAGTAACATCAGTCGCAGTAGCGTCTCCCTCAGCGTTGAAGGTGGCGCATTCAGTGGCAAAGCCCAGGGCCTCCGCGATTTTTGTTTTGGAATCGCTCCGATCCCTCACATTTAGATACTGGGGAATGGCCACTGCCGACAGAATCCCGATGATCGCCACCACGATCATCAGCTCAACAAGGGTGAAACCCTTTCTCGCAGCGCTTTGACGGCTGGAGAGCCGCCTGAGCAGCTGTGATTTGCTGATCGAAGTCATTGGGGCTGAAATTCGCAGGTATGTCTAAAGCTACATGAACCAAATCTAGTCGTCAACCTGCATGCTAACGTTTAGAATCGACCAAATAACAAGCACCAAAGCAAAAAAATGTCAATCCCCTGCAGGGGATGGTTCAGTTTTTAATGATGTAAAGGGCCTTCGCTCTGCTCGAGGTTGGTCCTAAGGTCCCCAAACCCTGCTCCCCACTTAAGATTGGCCATATTGGGGAGTGGCTCCTGGGTCGTTATTTTGGGCTGAAACAGCTTGCCCCTGGGCTTGCGGGCCAGCTGGCCACCTGGGGGCTGGCCATTGTTTCAATTTATGTCGTTGTCGCAGCGGTCACGCCCCTGCTAGCGTATTTCGGTCTGCTGGGCGATGCCCATGGGGGGCTTGGCAGTCCGATCTACGCTCCACCCTCCCTCGCCCACTGGTGTGGAACCGACCGGCTTGGCCGGGATGTCTGCTCCCGCACCCTGGCCGGCAGTGGCGTGGCCCTCCAGGTAGTGGCCCTCGCTTTGGTGCTGGCCTTGGTGATCGGCGTTCCCTTGGGGATGCTCAGTGGCTACCTGGGCGGCTGGCTGGATCGGGGCTTGGTGTTGGTGATGGACACCCTCTACACCTTGCCAGTGCTGTTGCTGTCTGTGGTGTTGGCCTTTTTGCTGGGGAAGGGGTTGCCCAATGCGGCGGCCGCCCTCTGTGTGGTTTACGTGCCCCAGTATTTCCGTGTCGTGCGAAACCAAACGGCCCAGGTCAAAGCGGAGTTATTCGTGGAAGCGGCCCGCTCGCTCGGGGCCGGTCCGCTCTGGATCCTGCGCCGATACCTCTTTCGCAATGTGATCACCACCGTGCCCGTGTTGCTTAGCCTCAACGCCGCCGATGCGGTGTTGGTGCTTGGTGGACTGGGATTTCTGGGCCTGGGCTTGCCGGAATCGATCCCCGAATGGGGCAGTGACCTGCAGCAGGCCCTGGGCGCCGTGCCCACAGGCATTTGGTGGACGGCCCTTTTCCCGGGCTTGGCGATGTTTGTGTTAGTGCTGGGCCTTTCCTTTTTAGGAGAGGGGCTCGAGGGATGGCTCAGTGGCGCTGGCTCGCAAAATACAGCTAGCTCCGATTAAGTCAAGGCAATCAGGCTTGGCCTGCAAAATCTAATATTCTTTAACCCAGCATGGAATTGCCACCTGGCGACCAGCAATGGGACCGGGCCGGTGGGTTACCTGCTAGCCGCCAAGATGTTTGCAGTGAACAGATACCACCCAGCTGGCTCTCCTAGGGTTATGGTCTACTGCTTTTCGAGCCGATGCCCTGGGGGATCACCCTCATTCTTGTTGCAGCCGGCATTGGGCTCTGCCTGCTGGGGGGCGGCAATCACGATGACGTGGTGGGTCTGCTAATGCGCATCATCGGCGTGGTGTTCTTAGTAGCTGCATGCATTTTCGGTCGCCTTATGTGGCTGGACCTGGCCGGCATCGCCCTGGCCCTGTGGTTGCCTAGCGCCAGCAAAAGGCAGCAGGCCTGAGGCTTGGCGGCTGGGCCGTGGCAAGGCGCCTCAGTAGCGCAGCTTGAGGGTGCGCGGCAGCTCTTCGGCGATTTCGCCCTCGGCCGTGAGGGCCGGATAGGGGCGCCCTTGCCGTTCGCACCAGTCCGCCACCTGGGGGTACGCCCAGCGAAACAGGATCCGGCCGTAGGCCTCGGCTCCGCCGGGGATGCCTTCGCCCTGCTCGGGGATCAGGCCGGCCCGTTGCCGTTGGCGCAGGGCCTCAAACAGCAGGATCGCCGTGGCCACCGACACGTTCAACGACTGCACCATGCCGGTCATCGGGATCACGATCGCCTGGTCGACCGCCGCCGCTGCCGCCTCGCTCAAGCCCCATTTCTCCGCCCCCAGCAGGAAGGCGCTGGGGCCGGTGAAGTCGCAGTCGCGGTAGTCGATCGCCTCCTGGCTCAGGTGGGTGCCATAGAGGCGGAAGCCCTGGGCCTTGAGGGCGGCAATGGCCTCCTCTGTGGTGGCGTGGGCATGCAGGGGCACCCACTTCTGGCTGCCCAGGGCCGTGTCGTTGAAAATCCGGGGCCGGCCCGGCAGGCTCACCACATGGCTCTCCAGCACCCCCACCGCATCACAGGTGCGCAGGATCGCCGAGAGGTTGTGGGGCTTATCCACCTGCTCGAGCAGCACGGTGAGATCGCCCATGCGG
>Ga0310324_10204_pt1 | contig 7556 bp, 12 predicted proteins | sample LakSupSRFTotalB5_FD_195538 | JGI IMG/M metagenome (GOLD analysis project Ga0310324, IMG submission 195538) | Enriched freshwater cyanobacterial communities from Lake Superior, Ontario, Canada - SU02.SRF.Total.B5 (v2) (version 2) | ecosystem: Environmental > Aquatic > Freshwater > Lake | place... | reverse complement strand
CTTCCGCGGGTTCGAATCCCGCCCCCTCCGTTGAAATAGCATCCTGAGACGCCCTTGAGAATCCACTAACCCAGTTGCTGACTGGGTTTTTAATGCCCGTTCTTCGGCTTTCTGATCCTGAAGGTCTGCTGTTGGAGACCAACCCTGTCTTATTTGGTGCGGATGAATTATCAATCTATTAAATTTATATAGTAAACTTGAAGAGTTTGCGTTGTAATTTTAACCCTCAGCTGATGAATTTGACTGGGATTGATCTTAATTTCACCTTCTTCAGTCAGTTGCTTGTTAGTGATATCGGCAGAAAGAAGTGATTCGTATTCGCTTCCTTGTGAATCGTAAAACTTGTTAAAATCATCATACGGTCTAAGGAATTCTGCGTCAATCTCTACTGGATGCTCGAGCAATACTTGCTTGCCAATTTCACTAATAATATAAAATGCTCTGCGTGGACGTTTGAGAAGACTCGCTTTATATAAAAAGGTTATTGCCAATCCAATCCGATTATTAAATGCATTTTGCGATCCAGTCGGCAGATTTTGCCTCAATGCTTCAGCAGTCATAAAAAGATTATTTGATACGGCATCACGCATCTGAATAGTTGACATCTCATGGCTGCCACCCATTACCTTGAGCAGAGGCAGCATTAGGGTTTGAAACTGCGGAACATCAATTTTGCCTACTCCCTTAACGCCATTACCAGTATTCAAAGTAGGGGAGGAGGTACTAAGACCACCTGCAGCGTATTGCTGCAGAATGCATTAAGCTTAATAAAGCGTTTAAATTTACATACCTCCGCAGGATCAAGTTGTGCGGGTTCTGGATATTGCAAGATCCGCTCAGTTTTTGATTGCGTGTCCGCATACTTATTCATAAGAATCTGATCCCTCATGGTGAGCACCTAACTCGAAAGCGTTCTCAGTGGTCCCTAGGCGGGAGACTTCGGCAGGGGTGGTGCGCTGAGGCAGAGCGATGCAGAATGATGCAGTACAATTAGTAAGTAAAGAAACGTCATCAGGCGCCACCACATTTGATAAATGCTCCCAGCAGAAGATGCCTTGTATGTGGGATTAATAAACCACTAACAGCGGATAACTTTCAAATTGTGCCGTCTTTTGAAGAGGGATTTTCTTACTATTGTAATAATTGCGATCCTGAGTCAAGGAAACAAAAAACCTTTACTCGCGAGGAATTTAATTTGTTTTTGTTGATGAAGCGGAAGCGTAGATGACAAGAAAAATTAGTAATTCTTTACTGGCTTTTTCTTTTTTATTCAATTTTTCTAGGCGGTATGGTCTGATTCCCCAGGCGGGTTTTTTGCACGGACTGTACCCAGATGCGGAATGATGCAGAATGATGCAGTACAATTGATTTCTCATGAAGAGTTGAAAGGCGTCTCCCACCTGAAATTCATCAACCACTTCGTACATCTGTGTTCTACGCGTCGAGTGCCAAACATTCACTGCATCTGGTGCTAGCCCATGGTTCCTGACAGCATCGAAGTAGAGGTTCCAGAAGAAGTCCTTGCGTACCTGCAGCGGATCAGCGATAAGACTGGTCGATCTATAAGCGACATTGCTGCCGCTATGGTTATCCAGGGCGCAGAACGCTTGGATCTAGAACAGTTTAATCTATAGGAAGAATGCTGATTCGCTACATATTTCTCCTTTAAGCTATGTAAACGCGAAAGGTTTAGTGATCGACAAGGATATATTGGTTGATAACCATTCAGGTTCTCCCCATCGCATCACCATCACGGTGCCTGATATGACATTTAAGAAGTTGTTGAAGCGGAGTCTTGTGGAAAAGAGATCTTTGAGCAATCTTGCTGCTTTTCTTCTGCAGCAGTCACTTGAAGAAGATACCGAAGCTTAAAAAGTGCTGCTGGTTTACTAGCACCCAGAGGCGGGTTTTGTCCCTGGCGGTGTCGAACCCGTCAGGAATTTTTCATGGGTGGTTCAGTTAGGGCAATTTCCTCTTTTCATACCTGCCTCAACTTCGAGTGCTTTTTTATTTTCAGACATACGCAGAAACTCATTTTTAGTTTTTAACATTGCTTCGCAAGAAGGAAATATTGAATTTAAAATAGAAACCGAAGCAGTTGCCCCAATCACATATAATATTACAACAAGTAGCGCTTGAACAATCTATCCAAGCTTAGTTTTAGGCCGTCCGTTGAAATAAAAGCAAGAAATAAGGAATGAAAGGAGTTTTTGCTTCATTTCAACCAGATTAGAAAGTAAAACTAGATAATTTTAGAGCATATTTCTCAGGACTTCATAAAAAAGATGCAAGTTATTACCTTTGATTCTGTTGCTCACCTTAGGCGAACACTTAACTATGCGGTGTTCTCAGTCGCCTCATGAGTGAATCATAAAACTTGTTAAAATCACCATATGATCTAAGGAATTCTGCATCAATCTCTACTGGTTCTTCGAGCAGTACTTGCTTGCCAATTTCACTAATAATATAAATTGCTCTGCGTGGGCGCTTGAGAAGACACGCTTTATATAAAAAGGTTATTGCCCATCCCATCCGATTATTAAATGCATTTTGCGATCCAATCGACAGGTGCTGTACCAATTTTATCGGATTATTAAATTCATTTTGCGGTCCAATCGGCATGTGCAAACTCAATGCCTCAGCAGTCATAAAAAGTTTATCTGCTACGGCATCACGCATTTGAATGGTTGTCATCTCATGCCCGCCACCCATGACTTTGAGCAGAGGCAGCATTAGGTACTGAAACTGCGGGATATCAATTTTGCCTGCCCCCTGACCGCCACTTTTAGTAGTCACGGTGGGACCGGAGGCACTAGCACTCTCTGCAGCATAGTGCTGCAGTATGCATTAAAGTCACCTTAGAATGAAAATTTACATACCCCGGAGGCTAAAATCGTGCTGGTTTTGGATATTGCAAAACCTGCTAGTCGCGCTCTGAGGGGCATTAGGTGTTTTGTGAGTTCTAAGCAGTAGGTAGGTTTCAGCGCATTCTCAGCGGGTCTATCTAAAAAGGACGCAATACCATTTTAATCGGTTTGATGTTTTGGTTTGCTCATAGAGGCCTTGATCTGCCATGGAGCGCCTTCGCATGAGGCTTAATGGGATGAGCTATCTAGAGCTCGGAGCATCAATGCAGGCATCCCCTCTCCCCGCTCCAGGTGAAATTGAAGCAGTCGTTTCAATACCAGAAGATCAAATCCCAGCGGACCCAGCTCCAGAAGATGAACTTGATGTTGATGCCCTCGACCCAGATTGGTTTGATGATGAAGCCTTTGGTGGCTCCTCTTCCGGTTTTGCTGATGCTCCCCAGGGTTGGTGATACCTAGTGTTTGCTGGATTGCCTCTTTGGTTTATTTGGGCATTGCTTTCTGCAATTTTTGCCGGTGCTTCTGCGGTGTTTGCGAAGGTTGGCTTAGAGGAGGTGGATCCAGATCTTGCTACTTTAGTAAGAACATTTGTGGTTTCTATATTTTTACCACTCCTTATTTTTGCAGCTGGTAAGTGGAGCAATCCATTTGTGCTGTCGCAACAAACATGGATATTTATTGTTCTTTCTGGTATTGCTACAAGTTTATCTTCTCTTTGTTTCTTTAGAGCTTTAAAAGAGGGCGATGTTTCTTTAGTGGTGCCAGTTGATCGGCTCAGTTTATTGGTAGTAGCGCTTATCGGTTTTGTTTTTTTGGGGGAGCGCCCTACTATTTATGCATGGGTTGGTTTGGTCTTAATTGGTGGTGGTGGTTTGTTATTTTCCCTCGCTAAGTAGTGGTATCGGCGCGAAGCTATAAAATTCCATCCGCTGAGCGGTTTGTCCACCCCGTGGAAGCTCAACTATTCCTATGGGGGTGAGATGGCCAAGTTGCTTCCTGATTTCTAATTCTTTATTTCCTTGTTTTGGTTCAGTTAATCTAAATAAAATACCCGAGCTACCTACATAGCCATTGGCTGGGCGCCAGAACGCAAAACCGCGGGCATCTTTGTTGATTGTTGTGAAGGTGGCTTTGCTATCTCCCCCTAACGCCAAAGCAAGTAATCCAGGTTCGTAATACCGCTGACCCACCAGTAGCTTGGCAGCCTTTAGCTTTTCCCATAGCGCTGGGTTATTTTGCAGAGCTTGCCGCAGGCGAGCGGGTGGAAATAATTCTTTCGAGGTGTCTAGTTTGTTTGGTAGCAATGCGCTGCCAATCCCAAACCGCACATGGCTTGCGGCAATCAACATCAGCACTGGCGGCAGCAATGCTGTGAACCAAATCCAGGGTTTTAACCACTTAGCACCATTTGCCTGGGCTTGGGCCAAGCGTTCAGCCGCCAGGGGCACTAATAACCACCAGGTGGGAACCAGCCAACTCACTAGTACCTGCATGCGGCCAGCTAAAAGTAAAAACAACAGCAATTGTGGGATCGCCAGCCAACGCAGTAATTCGCGAAATGTGCTGTATCGATCTGGTTTTTGTGGCGTTAAACCCAGCAACAGCAATAACCCAATAGTTGGGAATAACGCCAATATTTGAGTAAGTAAAAATAAAGGTGGGCCTGAAAAATTGAAACCCTCAGCGCCTTGAGTGCGGGCGCTATGAAACAAAAATGATATCCAACCGTTTTGGAAGTTCCACAGCCATAAAGGACTTGATACAACTAACCAGCCGCCAAAGGCCTGTACCCCCTCCCAGCTAAATAGGCGTTTCCGAGTTTGGCTTTGGCTCAGGGCCCAACACAACAAACACAACAACAGTGGTAGGGCTTGATATTTACTTAGTGTTAAAAATCCCAGCAGCAAGCCCACCCAGCCCCAGCTAAGCCCCACAGCAAGGGCCCACACCACAGCGCTAAGGCTCAGCAGCAACGGAGCGTCCGGCAGCAACATCACACCTCCAACCACCAGCAACAACGGTGCTGATCCCGTCAAAATCGCCGTCCAAGTGCCACTGCCCGGTGTTAAGCGTTTGCGCGCAGCCAGCGCCAACAGGCCACTAGCGATTGTGTAACTAATTAGGCTTGGGATTCGAAGGCCAAAGCTATCGCCTGGGAATTGCCATCCCAACCATGCCCAGATACCCACCATGATTGGGTGATCGTAATAACTGGCCGCTAGATGATGGCCGTAAAAAAGGTAATAAGCCTCGTCGTATCCAGGAGGTAGCAATAGGGCGATAACAATCCTTAGCCCTAGCCCTAATAACAGGTATTTAGCAATATTTTTCATTAGCTCAAATCCCCACTTAGCAGCAAGCAAACACTGAACCCACCGCCGGGAGGATCACGAAATTCGAGCTGGCCCCCATGCAATTCCGCCACCCTGCTGGCAATCGCAAGGCCTAAACCGCAGTGGCCACTCCCGCTCCGGGAGGAATCAAGCCGATGAAACGGCATCAAAGCTTGTGCACGTTCGCTTTGGCAGATTCCAACACCTTGATCGGTAATGCTAATAAGCACCATCGCCCCCTCTTTCGTGAGTTGGATTACTAACGGCGGCGCTCCGTAACAAAGGGCATTATCGATTAAATTCGCCAGTGCTCTACCGAGGGCCACCGGTTGTACTAATGCTTGTAGAGGCTTTAAAAATAACTTCAAATATTTATCATCATATCGGGCGCTTAATTCACCAATTAATTCATTTAATGGCAGCAATATTTTTTGCTCCCCTTGCCCGCCCCCAGCAAATAGAAGGAATTGACCTGTAATCCGCTCAAGGGCGTCAAGATCGGCTTGGGCTTGGGGGCTAGCGGATTCCACCGCAAGCCTTAGCCGTAATCTGGTTATCGGACTTTTCAAGTCGTGGGCGATACCCGCAAGCATTGTGGCTCGCTCTGTTTCGCTTTCCTCTAACCGGGCCAGCATGGAATTAAAACGGCCGCTTAGCCGTTGCACTTCAACAGCCCCTTCTTTTGGCAATGGTGCTGGCCTTTGCTCCAAACCCACCCTGCCGAGTGCGTTCTCAAGCCTGTGCAGCGGTCTTTGCACCTCCAGTAATAAAAACAATGCCCCTGCTATTACCGTGCCGCTGATCAGGGAAAAGGAAGCCAACATTGGATCGGGTGGCCACCAGCGATTGTTTGGTAGAGCCGCAAATAGCCAAACCTGTTCCAAGGGGCTTAGCAGTTCCACCCATACCCCCGCCGATCCACTTTTATTAGGGCGAACTTCAGGGCAATGGCGCAGCTGTTTACACAGTTCCAGCCTCAATTCACGATCGCGATTGCCCTGCTTGTTGCCAGCCAACTTGATATTGGTGGCAAGGCGCAAACCACTGAGCTCAGCCACCAGCGCTGGCGGAAAGCGCTCTAAAGCCATTTCGCTCAGTTTTATAACCTCAGCCAGATTGCGCCCCAGCTGCTGCATCTGGGCCCGCTCCAACCGTTGACCCAGCAGTTGCTGCAATAGGCCAAGGCTTAAGGCCCAACCGAGCGTTAAAAATAAAATAAATCTGAGCAGCATTATTTATTTGCTGCGGGAAGTGCCGTCTGGAACAAACACATATCCATATCCCCAAACAGTTTGTAGATAGCGTGGTCTAGCGGGGTCTGCTTCGATCAATTTTCGTACTCGTGAAACCTGCACATCCATGCTGCGGCTATCTGTATCGCTTGCTGGGCCGCGGGCCAACTCAATCAAACGTTCCCTTGATAAAGGGCGATGGGGATTTTGCACAAAGGCTGCAAGCAGGCCAAATTCACCACTGGTAATCACCACAGCACTGCCAGCGCGTTCCAGGGTGCGGGCGGCTAGGTCGAGGCGGTTTTCACCAAACTCGATCAGCTCCCCTTGAGCCACAGGCGTACCTGCTGGCATTGCTCCACGTCGCCGTAGAACCGCCTCAATCCTGGCGGTGAGTTCTCTCGGAATGAAAGGTTTTGCCAGATAATCATCGGCCCCTTGTTCAAGGCCAATGATGCGATCTACCGCTTCTCCTCTAGCCGTGAGCATCACAACAGGCAAATCATCGCCTGCATCTCTTAAGCGCCGCAAAATAGTTAAGCCGTCATCTCCTGGCAGCATCAAATCCAGTACCAGCAAATGGGGCCGTTGGAATTCAAGCCGGGCGCTCAGTTGTTTGCCGTCGTTAAGGGTGCGCACTTCATAGCCTTGATCACTGAGGTAGGTGTTAAGCAGCTGCCTTAGTTCTGGATCGTCATCCAGCACCCAAATGGTTTGCGCCTTGGCCATGGCATGCACTATGGGAATGATCGCAGCTTTAAGGTTATTGCCATGGGATGGTTATACCTGCTTTTATTGCTGATCTCCAGCGGCTTTGCCTGCCAGGCTCGCGGCCAAGATCTGGGGTTGCCAAGGGATCATCGGGATCGTATGTTGAATTTATTTCAGCGTTTAGATATTAATAAAGATGCAAAATTAACCGCTTATGAACTTAGTAAGTATCCACATTTGCGTAGCATCTATCGAAATGCAGAGGGTGTGGTGTTTATAAAAAATATAATTCCTGATGTCAATTTTTTTGTGGGTGAACGCTTGCTTAGCGCATTCCACAAAGCAGATAATGATGGAGATCTTAAACTAAATAAAGCTGAGCTAAGAGCTCTGCCAGGTATTCAGAGCAGATT
>Ga0310324_10197_pt1 | contig 7700 bp, 5 predicted proteins | sample LakSupSRFTotalB5_FD_195538 | JGI IMG/M metagenome (GOLD analysis project Ga0310324, IMG submission 195538) | Enriched freshwater cyanobacterial communities from Lake Superior, Ontario, Canada - SU02.SRF.Total.B5 (v2) (version 2) | ecosystem: Environmental > Aquatic > Freshwater > Lake | place... | reverse complement strand
TCGCTGAACATCGCAGCGCAATTCAACAGTTGCTTGATTCAGGCCATGCCTATCGCTGTTTTGCAACTGAAGCTGAATTAACTGCCATGCGGGAGCAGCAGGCAGCTTTAAAGCAAGCTCCTCGTTACGACAATCGCCACCGTAATTTGAGCTTGGCCCAACAGCAGGAATTCAGCGCTGCCGGCCGCCAAGCAACTATCCGCTTTTGCATTGATGATCAACGCAGCATCACCTGGAGTGATCTGGTGCGGGGGGAGATGCGCTGGGCTGGTGCTGATCTTGGCGGCGACATGGTAATTGCCCGCCGCGCCGCTGCAGATCAAATCGGTGATCCCCTCTACAACCTTGTGGTGGTTGTGGATGATGCCGCTATGGCGATAAGCCATGTGATTCGCGGCGAAGACCATATCGCCAATACCGCGAAGCAGTTACTGCTTTATGAGGCCTTGAATTTAGCGATTCCTGAATTTGCTCACACCCCATTAATCCTTAACCAAGAGGGCAAAAAACTATCAAAACGTGATGGTGTTACATCCGTGGCAGATTTTCAAGCCATGGGATATACAGCAGCTGCTCTGGCCAACTACATGACCCTCCTTGGATGGTCTGCCCCAGATGGGATGGGGGAACGTTTCACACTGCAACAAGCCGCCGCTGTATTTGATTTTGATCGAGTAAATAAAGCTGGAGCCCGTTTTGATTGGGATAAATTAAATTGGCTAAACGGCCAGGTGCTCCATGAACTTGGCAGTGAACAGCTCGAGCAGCAATTACAGCCTCTTTGGCAAGCCGCCAACTTTGCTATTGAACAAAAATCATTGGCCTGGCGCTTAAAACTATGCAACTTGCTTGGCCCATCTCTCACCCTTCTCGCCGATGGGGTAGAGCAGGCAAAACCTTTTTTTGAGCAACCAGAATTAACACCAGAAGCCCTTTCCCAACTCCAAATTCCTTACGCAATTTCAGGCCTCCAGGCCCTGTTGGCATCAATTCCAGATCATCCAATCGATAGCAGCAGCGCCCAACAATTAATCAACCAAACCTGCGAGGCAGCAGGTATTAAAAAAGGTTTATTGATGAAAAGTTTGCGCGCAGCCCTGCTTGGGCGTTTACAAGGGCCGGATCTAATCGAGACTTGGTTGTTACTCAACAGTAGTGGCGACGACCTCCTCCGCTTGCAGCGTTGCTGGCTCTAATTCCACTAAGCCCAATTTTTTTGCTAGCCATGGTGCACTAAGCCCTTGCAAACCAACGGTCATTAAAATTGTTAAAAAAACCAATCCTTGCAACCGCCCAGCCCCTGAAATTCCCGCCTGCTCTAAGCGAATTGCAAACAAGCTGGCAACAGCTGCAGTAACGATGCCCCGCGGCGCTAACCAAGTGATCAGCAGCCGTTGAGCGCCATCTAGCGGCAAGCCAAAAGTGGCAACAGAAATAGCTAGGGGCCGCTCCAGCAGCATCAACACCAACACACAACCCACACCGCCCAAACCCAAAGGGCTTAGTTCTCGCCAAGACAAATCAGCCGCTAGCAACGGAAATAACAAGGTGATTGCTAATTGAGCTAACTGCCCAATTAAGCCATCTAGTTGTTCAATAGCTGTGGATGGCCTGCGACCCACCACAACACCAGCAGCAACTGCCGCTGGTAAACCTGATTCCGGCAGGAAGGCCTCACAACTTGTAAACATCAACAGCAAAACTCCAAGGCTTAATTGCAGCCGTAACCCCAACAAATCGGTTTCATTTGGTAGCCGTCGAAAGATTTCAGAAAGAAAAAGCCCACTCAGAGAACCAACTAATAAACCAAACCCCAGCCGCAGCAGTAAGCCCTGTGCCACCCCTTGCCAGCTCTGCAAATCACCTAATAACAATTCCAGCAACATCAATGCCAATACCGCACCTATTGGTTCCAGCACTAAACCTTCCCCTTCAAGCAACTCCCCAAGGGGGGGGCGCAGGCGCATTTGTTGCACCAATGGGTTCACCACAGTTGGACCTGTTGCCAACACGATGGCGCTAAAAACAGCTGCCAAGGGCCAATTCAAACCTGCTAACCAATGGGCTGCTATCAAACCAGCAATAAGGGCAACCACAAAGCGCACAAGCACAATGCGCAGCACCGCATTTTTTAATTCACCACCAGGCAAGCGCAGATTCAAACCACCATCAAAAAGCACCAAGCTCACCAATAAACCCACCACCGTGCCAAGGCTGGAACCAAGATCCAGTGGTTCAATCCAATGAAATCCAGCCCTCCCAACTATCAATCCGCTAGCTAGTAAAATCACCACACCAGGCAGGCTGGTGAGGCGTGCAATCAATTGCGCCGATGCACCAGTGGCAATCGTTACGCCCCAAAGCAAGCCAAGGCGATCTGCACTCATCACCCCAGAATGCAGGAGCGGGAGGAATTAAACTTAATTAATGGTTCAGCTATCCCAACTGGCTTGCTACAGGCAGGAACGGCATCAGGCTTGGCTCGAGCAAATGCGGAGCAGGTGCCATGCGGTGGGTAAAACCCAAATAGACGCTGGCGCTGAAACACAAAGCCCCAGCTGGCGTGCAATTTTTGCTGAAGCCGTGATCCTCTATAAACACAATTGATGAATTATCTAGAAATGGCCCGATTAGCGGCAAGCCAAGGTTTCTTTGCACAAGCCTGTTTTTTTTCTTCTCAATCTGCTGAGAAAGCTTTAAAAGGTGCAATTTTGGAACTTGGAGTACCCACTCAAGCCTGTGAGCAATTGAGGCTGAAGCCCCTAAGCAGAATGGCCACAAGTACCCGATATTCAAGCGAAGCTATTAATTGCGCCGCAGCAGTGCTGGTTCAAGTTGAAAGTTGGGATTCACATTGAGCAAACCTTTACTGCTGTTAATTGATGGCCATTCACTGGCTTTTCGTAGCTTTTATGCTTTCTCAAAAGGTGGCGAAGGCGGGTTGAGCACAAAGGCTGGGGTGCCCACAAGTGTTACCTATGGCTTTTTAAAAGCATTGCTTGATAACTGCAAACCATTAAAACCAGATGGTTTGGTAGTGGCATTTGATACCGCGGAACCAACCTTTCGCCATAAGGCAGATGAAACTTATAAGGCCCATCGAGATGTAGCACCAGAACATTTCTTTAGTGATCTTGCAAACCTGCAACAAATTCTTAAAGAAAGCCTTGATATCCCTCTCGTAATGGCACCGGGTTATGAAGCAGACGATGTGCTCGGCACCTTGGCAAACCGTGCTGCAACAGAAGGCTGGCGGGTGCGAATCCTCTCAGGCGATCGCGATCTATTTCAACTGGTAGACGACCAGCGCGATATTTCTGTGCTTTACATGGGGGGTGGCCCCTATGCAAAAAACAGCGGCCCCACGGAAATTCGCCGCGAAGGGGTTATCGCCAAACTGGGGGTTACCCCAGAAGAAGTGGTGGATCTGAAGGCCCTCACAGGCGACAGTTCAGACAACATCCCAGGAGTTAAAGGAGTTGGCCCAAAAACTGCAATCAATTTGCTAAAAGAATTTCAAGATGTGGATGGTATTTATGCCGCTCTTGAGCAATTAAAAGGCCCAAAAGATTGCAATGGCAGCCTCAAAGGGGCATTGATTGAGAAATTAAGGGCCGATCGAGAAAATGCCTACCGCTCAAGAATGCTGGCTGAAATCCTTATAGATGTGCCCCTGCCAGCAGAACCAAGGCTGCAGCTTGGAACTGTAAAATCAGATCAACTTAGTAGCAACTTAGAGGATTTAGAACTTCATAGCCTCGTTAAGCAGGTAGTGAACTTTGCCCAGCTATTTTCACTAGAAAAACCAGAACAAGCCAACAACGTAAACACACTACCCAAGGAAAATCCAAGTCCTAAGGATGAAGAAAATGAATCTGCAGAAGAAAAATTTAATGAATCACACACATTAGAACCTCAGATAATTTCAACAGCTGCAGCTCTTGATTGCTTAGTAGCAAAATTACTAACTTGCACTGATTTCAAGGCACCAATTGCTTTAGATACAGAAACCACCAGCCTCAACCCTTTCCAAGCTGAACTGGTGGGTATTGGGGTGGCCTGGGGTGAGGGGATCACTGATTTGGCTTATATCCCAATCGGTCACCAAAACCGGCTCGGCAGCCCAGCCCAGCCACCCCTTGATGTGGTGCTAACCGCCCTAAATCCCTGGATTACTAGCAGCTCCCATCCCAAGGCGTTGCAAAATTCAAAATACGACCGTTTGATTCTGCTGCGCCACGGATTGCCCCTTGGAGGAGTGGCAATTGATACGATGTTGGCTGATTATTTGCTAGATCCAAATGCCAAGCATGGCCTGGATGAATTAGCAAAACGCAATTTTAATTTTACTCCCACTAGTTTCACTGATTTAGTACCAAAAGGCCAAAACTTCAGTGATACAGCCATAGAAGCTGCCGCTCAATATTGCGGTATGGATGTGCATCTCACCTGGCGATTAGCCCAGTTGCTACGAGAGAAACTAAGCGCCAGCGGCGAAGTATTAAATCAGCTTCTTGATGATTTAGAGCTGCCATTGGAACCAGTGCTCGCGCTGATGGAAGCAACTGGTATTCGTATTGACATTCCTTACCTCCAGGAGTTGGGAGCTGAAATGGCAAAACAATTGCAATTACTTGAGCTAGCAGCCCGCAAAGAAGCAGGTGTTGATTTTAATCTGGCCAGCCCAAAGCAATTGGGAGAATTGCTATTTGAAACCCTTGGGCTGGATCGCAAAAAATCGCGCAAAACAAAAACCGGTTGGAGCACTGATGCAGCGGTGCTTGAAAAATTAGAAGCTGATCATCCACTGGTGCCATTAGTGCTAGAGCACCGCACATTAAGTAAATTAAAAAGTACTTATGTAGATGCCTTACCGCTGCTGGTGGAAGCGGAAACCAGCCGCGTTCACACCGATTTCAACCAAGCGGTTACTGCCACCGGCAGACTATCAAGCAGTAATCCAAACCTCCAAAACATTCCAATCCGCACTGCCTACAGCCGGCAGATACGTAAAGCATTTTTACCCCAAGAGGGCTGGAAGTTATTAAGCGCTGATTACTCCCAAATTGAATTGCGGATTCTAGCTCACTTAAGTAAAGAAGAAGTATTGGTAGATGCCTACAACAACGGCCATGATGTGCACGCACTTACAGCAAGGCTATTGCTAGATAAGGCTCCAACTGAAAGCATCAGTAATGATGAACGCAGGTTAGGGAAAACAATTAATTTTGGGGTGATCTACGGCATGGGCGCCCAACGCTTTGCAAGGGAGGCCGGAGTAAGCCAAAGCGATGCGAAGGAATTTCTTATTAAATACAAGCAGAGATATCAAAAAGTATTTGCTTTCCTTGAATTGCAAGAAAGATTGGCCTTAAGCCGCGGCTATGTAGAAACAATTATGGGAAGGCGGCGCTTATTTAATTTTGATCCCAATGGGCTCGGACGCCTCAAGGGCAAAGATCCCCTTGAGATCAACCTTGAAGTAGCCCGTAGAGGAGGTATGGAAGCGCAGCAACTACGAGCAGCTGCCAATGCACCAATTCAAGGCTCAAGCGCCGATATTATTAAAATTGCGATGGTGCAATTACAAAAAAAGCTAATGGCATCTCAGCTACAAGCAAGGTTGCTACTGCAAGTTCACGATGAGTTGGTGCTGGAAGCCATGCCAGAAGCTCTCGATCAGGTGCTTACTCTCACCCGCGAAACGATGGAAGCAGCTGTTCTACTTTCAGTGCCTTTAAAAGTAGAGATTGGCGTTGGTCCAAACTGGATGGAAACCAAGTGAAATAACCAACTGAATATGACACTCAAGTTCAACAACACCCTCAGCCGTAAAATTGAAGACTTTCAACCCTTAATTGCCGGCCAGGTAAGTATTTACTGCTGTGGTGTAACCGTATACGACCTATGCCATCTGGGCCATGCCCGCAGTTACATCGCTTGGGATGTGCTGCGCCGTTATCTGATTTGGAGTGGTTACAAAGTTACCTTCGTGCAAAATTATACGGATATAGACGATAAAATTCTCAATCGCGCTACTGCGGAAGGTAGCTCGATGCAGGAAATTAGTGAGCGCAATATCAGCGCCTTTGAGCTCGATATGGCTCGCTTAAATATTCTGCCCGCCGATCGGATGCCAAGGGCCACCCGTTGCCTTGATGGCATTCGCGCCTTAATTGCAGAACTGGAAGCCAAGGGGGCGGCCTACAGCGCTGATGGCGATGTTTATTTCGCCGTAGCAAAAGCAAACGGTTACGGCCTGCTGAGTGGCCGTAACCCTGATGAACAGCAGCAGGGGGCCAGTGGGCGCACCTCTAGCAGCGAAGACGCCCGCAAGCAACATCCGTTTGATTTTGCCCTTTGGAAAGCGGCAAAACCAGGGGAACCGAGCTGGGAATCCCCCTGGGGCCACGGACGCCCCGGTTGGCATATCGAATGTTCAGCCATGGTGCGCCAAGAATTTGGCGACAGCATTGATATTCACCTTGGTGGAGCAGATCTGATCTTTCCGCATCATGAAAATGAAATCGCCCAATCTGAAACCGCTAGTGGAAAACCACTAGCCCGCTACTGGCTACACAACGGCATGGTGAATGTTGAAGGCACAAAAATGTCTAAATCTCTAGGCAACTTCACCACGATCCGTGCCTTATTGGATAGCGGTATTTCGCCGATGACCCTGAGATTCTTTGTGCTGCAGGCCCATTACCGCAAACCATTGGATTTCAGCGCAGAAGCTTTGGCAGCAGCAGCCACCGGCTGGAAAGGTTTAAATAATGCCCTGCAACTAGGAGCTCGCCATCAGGAAATGTTGAGCTGGGCCGCTATTGATCCAATTACAGCCCCCTGGCTTGCGGCAAGCCAGGGCCGCTTTAGTTCCGCAATGGACGACGACCTTAATAGTTCCGCAGCCCTTGCAGTGTTATTTGAATTGGCAAAACCACTGCGAGCGCTTGCTAATCGCTTAGAGCGGGGCGATGTTCCAAGCATTGAGGAACGGGCCTTGGGCTGCCAATGGCAACTCCTGCAAGAACTGGCAGGGGTGCTTGGTTTAAAGGCAGAAGAAGCTGAGTTCAACAGCGCTAACGCGATTAATAGGCAGAGTGATGCAGAAATTGAGGCTCAAATTGAGGCTCGCAAAGCGGCAAAAGCAAACCGCAACTTTGCTGAAGCAGACAACATCAGAGCTGCTCTAAAAATGCAAGGAATTGAATTGATTGATAAACCAGGTGGTAGTACCGAATGGCTGCGTAGTTAGGGTTTTTGTTGATCACGCATTAACAATTCAATTTTACGAATGCTGGCTGCAGTTGCAGTCCACACTTCTTTTGTGAACTCGTCTTGGCATTGCTCTACCAATTGCTCAATCGATTCACCGCGATCAAAGGCATCCCAAAGTTGCCGTTCAAGCTTGGCCCGTTCAATGAAATTCCAACGTTGCAGCCAGGGCATTTTCATGGCGGATTTGGATAGCTTCTTGCATCTTGGCGAGGCGTGGAAGCTTCCCACGCCAATGGCACACTTGAGCCAGTACACCGCCTAAACGAAACCTGTGAAAGCCCTCTCAATACTCGGCTCCACCGGATCGATCGGCACCCAAACCCTGGAGATCGTTGATGATTTCCCAGAGCTTTTCAAGGTGGTGGCCCTCACCGCTGGCAAAAATTTAGATCTGCTTGTTAAACAGATTCAGCGCCATC
>Ga0310324_10187_pt1 | contig 7979 bp, 9 predicted proteins | sample LakSupSRFTotalB5_FD_195538 | JGI IMG/M metagenome (GOLD analysis project Ga0310324, IMG submission 195538) | Enriched freshwater cyanobacterial communities from Lake Superior, Ontario, Canada - SU02.SRF.Total.B5 (v2) (version 2) | ecosystem: Environmental > Aquatic > Freshwater > Lake | place... | reverse complement strand
TCAATCTTTTACTGCGCACTTCGATTGCATTAGAGCTGGGATTAATTTTTAATTCCACATCCGATAGAGCCCTGCCGCAGTTGTTTATTCCGCTTAAAAAATCATCTGGAGTTAATGCACTAACCATACCTGCAGTTTCAGTGGCGCCATAACATGGGGCAAGTTGTAATTTAAGGCTGCGAGCTTGAATTGCTGTCGCTTCATTAAGCCTTGCGCCCCCCAGCCAGATCAGGCGGAATTGTTGCAACCAGCAGCAGCCAGCAGGATCTGCCATCAATCGTATGAGCTGGGTGGGCACCATTGAAATAACTAAGTTGCGGGTTTTAAAACTTTTCTGATCTTTTAGTAGTTCTAATAATGCACTAGGTGTTTTTAGTTGCTCCGTTGGGATATCAAGCACAGGCACCTTCCAAAGCTTTGCCCTCACCTCTGGCATTAGGCCGCCCATGTGATGTTTCGGTAGTGGATTAACTACAACTACCCGATCAAGTTCAATCCCGATACTTTCTAACCAAGCTCCACTGCTAACAGCAGCAGCTTCTAAATTGCGCCAAGGTTGTAAACACCAACGCCTATGGCCGCTACTGCCGCCGCTGCCAATCACCACCCCCTCAATATCTGGTAACTGCTTGCAATTGTTAAGTATTTGCTCTGCTGCTTTGCGCTCTTGGCTAGATGTAATTAATCGCCAATTACCAATCATTTACACCTCTTTAAACTAAACATAGCTTGATGAACTTTAGGTTTCCGCCGCTGCCGCCCAAACCTTTTCAGGATTAGAACTCGCCAATGCGCCTTCTGGCCCCCAGCCAGGGGCAAGCCCTGGGGCGCAAGGGGTGGGTCCCTTGATTTGCAATGCCGCGAGGTGTGCCAAAAACCTATTGCTTATGCCAGTGCCAAAGGCAGTGCTGATCATTATTTTGGCGGTTCCAGTTGTGAGCGCCTGCAGGAGTGGGCGTGGATCCCCTTCTAGAGCTGGTTTATGCACTAGCCAGCTGCACCAGCCGGGGGGGATTCCGGCGGGATCGCGTAAGGATTCATCCAGGGCGATTGGTAACAACCGGGCCAAGCGCAGCAGGCCTTCATGCTCGCCCGGAGGCAACGGTTGCTCTAGCCATTCCAAACGTGGTTCATGGCATAGATATTCCACCCAGCGATCGGCGCTGTTTTGATCCCAGCCAGCATTGGCATCCAGCCTTAGGCGGCCTGTAGTTGGCAGCAGCTCTAGCAATTCTTTCAACAGTTGCCTCTCTGTTGCTTCTGAATGCGTCGCCACTTTCCATTTCACTGTGATCGGCGTGGAAGCTGCATTTAAGGCATTTTCTAAAGCTGGGATTGCTGCTGCTCCAGCAGGTAGCAACCAGGCGGAAGGGGGTGCCTCCAGCCAGCCTTTGCAGAGCCCTTGCAGTTCGGCAAGCGCTAAACCCAAACCAAAAGCAAGCGCCCCAGGCAGCAAAGGCAGCTGCATTTCCAACTGCTCTAATTTGAGTTGAAGGCCCAAGCGCTCAATAGCTGCGGCGCAGTTGTGCCATTGAAGAACGGGAGGCAACACTTCACCCCAGCCAATATCTCCAGCCTGGTTAGTTAATTTCAGCAACCAACCGCGTCGCTCAATTGCTGTGCCATGGGCGTTTCTTAGGGGCTGGGCTAAACAGCAAAGCAAAGGCCGCCACTCCAGCATTAAGGAAGTTGAACTGCTCAACGGCCTAGGAATAAGGGCCCTAGGGCTAATCCCAGCGCTAAACCCAAACCATTTAGTGCCTGAAAGCGCAGGGCTAAAAATTTGCAGCCGATGATCCTTTCCGGCTGGTTGTGTTGCCGCTGTAGCAAGCGAATTAAAGAAAGCGCAGGTGCTAACCCGATCAGCCCCAAGAATGCCGTAGGTGGCCAGATCCCCCTAAGAATTGGCAACCATTGCAAAGCAAAACAAGCAACCACAAACCAAGGCACCAATGCGGCTGCTTTGGCACTACCAAGCTGCACAACCGGTGAATTTTTGCCATTTTTAGCGTCTTCCTCCACCTGATGGAAATGGGAGCAAAACAGCACCAGGCTGGTGGCAACCGCAGGGCCAGCCCCCAGCTGTAGGGCCATGCTCCAGGGGATAGCAGCGCCATCAAACACACCCGCAGGGGCAAGGGCAATTAAGGCAGCTGCGCTTGCCAAAGGTCCAAAGGCAAGCCAGCAAAGCGGTTCCCCTAAGCCGCGATAACTGAGCCGAAACGGGGGGCCTTGATACAAATAACCAATGCCGCAGCAGGCTAAAACCAGCAGCAGCACTGCAGCATGGCTCTGTTGTGCCACCAATGCCATTAGGGCCAAACCAAGCAACAAGCAGCAGTTGGCAGCAAGGGCAACCCGATCACGTCGTCCGCTGAGATTCACTACGGAATGGGGTTTTCCTTTGCTATCAACACCGGTATCAGCGTCAAAAACATCGTTGCTGAGGTTTTCCCAGGCCAGCAAAAGCACTGCCGCTAATAAAAATAAAATTAATTGCTCCCAACGGGGCCTTAATTCCAGCCCCTGCAGCGCCCCTGCCGCCAAAAAAGCTGGCATTACTGCCACCGAATACATCGGCCATTTAATTGCCGCCTGCCAAAGGGCGTAACGGCTTGCAACAACCTTGGGCTCAGCCATGGGGGCTAGGGCAGTAGTTAGCGTTCAACCCATACATTTGAGCAGCAGCAGGAACGGCAGTGTTGCTGAACTCCGCTTTTACCGATTTTCTGGCCCAAGCCAGCCGCCAAGCTGCTGGCTTAGAGGATGGTGGCGTGCTCAGTTTGGCCTTGCCGCTGGCACCACTAGATCCCCTTAAAGCCCTTGCGGCCTTGCCCGGTGGAGATCGTTTTCGGATGCTCTGGGATGGGGCACCTGGTTTTTGTTTTGCTGCTTCTGGTCTTGCCCAACATTTGGAATTAAGCGGTCCGCGCCGCTTTGAATTAGCCCAACGCTTCTGCCAGCTAAGCCTTGCCCGGCTTGGAGCTGATGCCATCAGCGGGCCGGCCTTGGCTCGGCCGCGGGTATTACTAGCGTTTTCATTTTTTGATTCGCCTTTACAAAATGGCCGCTCCCTTCTGCCGGGAGTGCGGGCTGTGTTGCCCCGTTGGCAATTGAGTCGTCAGGGGCAACAGGCTTGGTTGCGCTTGCAAAGACCCCTCGGTGGTGAGGTAACGCCGAGATATGTGGCAGAGGAGTTGTGGGATATGGCTCAGCACCTTGAGCAGGCGGATTGGTGTTTGCCGCTTGCCACAATTCCAAAGGTTCTTAGCAAATCTCCTTGGCAGCAGGCTTATCGCGGCGCCATGGATCAAGCCCTTGATCTGGTGGAACGGGGTGAATTGCGCAAGTTGGTGTTAGCTGTGCGGCAACATTTACAGCTCGATGGCCCTTTAGAGCCGCAGTTGTTATTAGCAGGTTTACGTAAACACCAAGCTGGCAGTTGTCGTTTCCTTTGGGGGGAGGCTGATGGCAGTGTTTTGGTGGGAGCTTCACCGGAGCGCTTGCTAGCTGTGCGCAAAGGGGAGTTGCGTTGTGATGCGTTAGCGGGAACGGCCGGCCAGGGGGAACCAGCGCAGGCTTTGCTGCATTCCAGCAAAGATCTCCATGAACATGAGTTGGTGGTTGGAGCAATTAGAGAGGTATTGCAACAACAGGGGTTGAGCCCAAATAGTTTGAGAGTGCCAAGGCTGGCGCGCCATGGCCCATTGCGTCATCTCCACACTCCAATAAGTGCAACCCTTTCCGGCCAGCATCCCCTGGCCCTTGCTGAGGCGTTGCATCCCACCCCGGCAGTAGCAGGTTTACCTCGCAAAGAAGCAATGGCCTGGTTGCGCAGCCTGGAACCGTTTGAACGGGGCGCCTATGCCGCTCCAATCGGTTGGGTTGATAGTGCCGGTGATGCCGAGTTGCGGGTGGCGATCCGCAGTGGTGTGTTGCGGGGGCAACAGTTGGAACTCACAGCAGGAGCTGGCTTGGTGCGGGGCTCAGAACCCCAAAGGGAATTGGCGGAAGTGGCGCTCAAGCTTGAGGTTTTACAGCAACAGCTCAGCCTTGCTGGAGATCAGTTTTCAACAGTTGCTGCTGGGTGAGATCGGCAAGAGGAATTCCCCCAAGGCGTTCCACTTCTCTAACCCCTGTTGGGCTAGTTACATTTATTTCGCTTAAGTAATCACCAATCACATCAATACCAACAAAAAATAAACCCGCCGCCCGTAAAGCTGGTGCTAATTCAGCGCAAATTTCTTTCTCTCTTGCGGTTAGTTCGGTGGGTTCCGGTGCACCACCCACCGCCAGATTGCTACGAAAATCACCCGCTTTTGGGATGCGATTTATGGCCCCAAGAGGCATGCCATCCACCAGCAGGATGCGTTTATCACCAGCACAAACCATCGGCAGGAAGGCTTGAATCATCACTGGCAGTTGCTGCTGCTGGGTTACTAATTCAAGTAACGCAGCAAGCCCGGGGCCTGCGCCGTTTGCTCTGATCACCCCTTGACCGGCCCTGCCCCCAAGTGGTTTAAGCACCACATCGGAATGGGTTTCAGCAAAAGCTGCTAAGGCATCCACCTGGCTGCTCACCATGGTGGGAGCCATTAAATGAGGAAAGCGCAGGGCCCCTAATTTTTCATTCCAGGCCCGCAAGCTGGCCGGACGATTTAAAACCTGCACCCCTTGCTGTTCTGCTAATTCCAGGAGCTGAGTTGCATAGATATAAGCCTCATCCACCGGCGGATCTTTGCGCATCCACACCTTTGGAAACTGCCGCAAAGGCAGCCATTGCTGATCTCCTAATTCAAGCCAAGGCGTAGTGGTTATCGGTTGGGCGCGCACCAAAGGGCCGTCTGCTGAGAAGGCGAGATCTGCAATGCAGCACACCCACACCTGCTCACCAGCCCGCTGGGCGGCTTGCATCAAAGCAACACTGCTGTCTTTTTCAGGCTTTAGGTGTTGAACCGCATCAACAACAAATAACTGACGAGCCACTGGCTTTAACTCCTAAATCAAGTGAGCAGCGCATCTAGCTGGCCAGAGCGTTCTAGGGCATGGAGATCATCACAACCGCCTACGTGTTCAGCGTTGATGAAAACTTGGGGAACGCTGCGGCGGCCGCCACTTTTAGCTGCCATAGCCGTGCGGGCTGCTTCATCGCCATCGATTGCATGTTCGGTGTAAATCACCTTTTTGCGATCTAACAGCTGTTTTGCCCTGATGCAAAACGGGCAAGACCTCCAGGTGTAGATCTCAACGCTGGCTGTCATGAAAAGCAATCTTGCTGCACTCTTCATTTTAGAGGCGTGAGCATTAATGGGGCTGCGATTGAGTACGGTTTGGCTTGGAATTACAAGGCCAGGTGCTCGATCTAACCGATTTCAAACGCGATTTATCTGAACTCACCGATCTCCTGGGCCATGTCCAGGACTGTCTTTGACGTAGCTGGTTTAAATGCGCGTCAGCGTGATCTTGAGCAACTTGCAGCCCAATCTGATTTCTGGAACGACCAGCAAAATGCCCGCAAGCAAATGCGGCAACTCGATGATGTGAAGGCCCAGTTGCTGCAGCTACAGCAATGGCACAACTGTATTAATGATGCTCGCGCCACCCTTGAGCTCTACGACCTTGAACCAGACGAGGCGATGTTGCATGAGGCAAATGGCGGCTTGCAAACGCTTAAATCCGCCTTAGATCGCTGGGAACTTGAACGCCTACTGAGCGGCACCTACGACCAGGAAGGTGCGGTGATTTCCATTAATGCCGGTGCCGGCGGCACCGATGCCCAGGATTGGGCCTTGATGTTGATGCGTATGTACACCCGCTGGGGGGAAGCCCATGGCATGAAAGTGAGTGTGGATGAAATTTCCGAGGGTGAAGAAGCCGGGATCAAAAGCTGCACGATCGAAATTGATGGCCGCTATGCCTATGGATATCTACGCAACGAAAAGGGCACCCATCGGTTGGTGCGAATTTCACCTTTTAATGCAAACGACAAGCGCCAAACCAGTTTTGCTGGAGTGGAAGTAATGCCAAAGCTGGATGAAGATGTGAAGCTGGATATTCCTGATAAAGATTTGGAGATCACCACTTCCCGTTCAGGCGGCGCGGGCGGTCAAAACGTAAACAAGGTGGAAACGGCTGTGCGGATTTTGCATGTTCCAACCGGTCTTGCGGTGCGTTGCACCCAGGAGCGCTCCCAGCTCCAAAATAAAGAAAAAGCTATGGCGCTACTAAAAGCAAAATTAATGGTGATCGCACAAGAGCAGCGGGCAGCTGAAATCGCTGATATCCGCGGCGACATCGTGGAAGCAGCTTGGGGTAATCAAATCCGTAACTACGTATTTCATCCGTATCAAATGGTGAAAGATCTCCGCACGGCAGAGGAAACAACAGATGTGCAAGGGGTGATGAACGGTGATCTAGATCCCTTCATTCAGTCGCTATTGCGCCAAGGTGTAGACGCCGTTGGTGAGGAAGCCTCATGAAAAAAATCCCATGACAGAAGCAGCGCCAAGTTTCGTTAAATTAGCCATGCGCAATATGGTGCGCAAAGGGCGTCAGAGCTTGTTTCATTTTGGCCTCACCGCTGTTGGCCTTACTGGTGTATTGCTGCTTTTAGCCTGGTTTGCGCGGCCAGCATTGCCAGGCTGATGCCAAGCCTCGTTTTGGATCTGGCCTACAACGCCCCAGATTCACCTTTGCTTGATCCTCTTGGTGAAAGCCGCTGGCAGCAAATCCTTGAATTGTGGTTACTCAATTTGCAAAACGAGTTGCCGCAGGAATTTACGGCTGATGCCTACAGCTTGGGCTTGCAGCTTTGCAGCGATGAAGTGATTGCTGCTTTAAATGGCAACTGGCGCGCGAAGCCTGAAGCCACCGACGTGCTGGCTTTTCCTGCCGGCCCCCAATTGCAATTGCCGGGGGTGCCCTGCGAACTGGGGGACATTGTTATTTCGCTTGAAACTGCAAAACGTGATGGGCTCGATGGCATTGAACACGAGCTTTGCTTCCTAGCAAGCCATGGATTGCTGCATCTGCTGGGTTGGGATCATCCCGATGAAGAACAGCTGGCGGCGATGCTGATGAGGCAACAACAATTGCTCGAGCTGTTGCCAGCCCAGATCAGCGGTATCGTTGCTTAACAGGCTTTCAGCCGTTGACCTCAGAGTTAGAAGCCACTGATCCCAGCCCTATCGACCTATCGGCTAATCGCCGCTTGCGTCGTTTAAGGGTGGGGGCTTGGCAAGTGGCTAGGGATCTGCCTGCCAGCTTTCGCTATGCCGCCCAGGGCTTGGGCTATTCCTTAGTTACCCAACGCAATTTCCGTATCCATGTAACAACCGGGGTGTTGGTATTTGGCTTGGCTCTATGGCTGCAATTATCTCTGGATCGTTTAGCGGTTCTTGTACTTACCGTAACTGCGGTATTGGTGCTGGAATTGCTTAATACAGCTATGGAGGCAGCGGTAGATTTAGCGGTGGGTCGCCGCTATCACCCGCTTGCCCGCATCGCCAAGGATTGCGCGGCGGCGGCGGTGTTGGTTGCAGCAGTTGCATCTTTATTGATTGCGTTGCTTTTACTATTGCCACCTCTTCTCTCAAGGCTTAGCTTCTAATGTTATTAGTTCTTGATAACTACGATAGCTTTACGTTTAATTTAGTGCAATATCTTGGCGAGTTAGCTGTTGATTATCCGGTTGCTTTAGATGTGCGGGTTGAGCGTAATGATGCTCTTAATTTAGCTCAAATTGAAGCCTTGAAACCCGCTGCAATTTTAATTTCACCAGGCCCTGGTACCCCTGATCAAGCAGGTATTTGCCCCCAGGTGATAACTGAATTAGGGCCGCGGCTGCCTCTGCTTGGGGTGTGCCTTGGCCATCAAGCGATCGCCCAAGTATTTGGCGGCAAAGTGGTGCGGGCGCCGGAATTAATGCATGGCAAAACATCAGCGGTACGCCACGGGGGGCAAGGGGTTTTTGCTGGCTT
>Ga0310324_10175_pt1 | contig 8331 bp, 10 predicted proteins | sample LakSupSRFTotalB5_FD_195538 | JGI IMG/M metagenome (GOLD analysis project Ga0310324, IMG submission 195538) | Enriched freshwater cyanobacterial communities from Lake Superior, Ontario, Canada - SU02.SRF.Total.B5 (v2) (version 2) | ecosystem: Environmental > Aquatic > Freshwater > Lake | place... | reverse complement strand
GGGCGCCAGGCCAGCTCGAGCCCGTCGTCCATTAGGGCCACCCCAGCGACGGCAGCCCGTTAGGGCCGGCCCACCTCTGGCAACCGCCAGCGCGATCCATCAGTTCAGCCCGGGCAGGGGGCCGCCGCCCAGGCGGGCGAAGGCGGGCGCCACCAACGGCCCAAGGGCCAGGCCGGCGGCCAAGCCGAGGCCGTTGAGGGCCTGGAAGCGCAGGGCCAGGAACTTGCTGCCAGCGATCTTGTCCGGTTCGCGGTGGTGGTCGCGCAGCAGGCGGATCAGGGCCTGGCCCGCCGGCAGGCCCGCCGCGCCGAGCAGGGCCGTGAGTGGCCAGTGGCCCACCAGTACCGGCGCCCATTCAAACGAGAGGGTGCCGGCCACGAACCAGGGCACCAGGCCGGCGGCGGGGCCGCTACCGAGGCGCACCACGGGCGAGCGTTTGCCGTGGCGGGCGTCCTCCTCCACCTGGTGGAAGTGGGAGCAGAACAGCACCAAGGTGGTGGCTAGGGCCGGGCCGCTGCCCAGGCCAATCGCCGTGCGCCAGGGCACGGTGACGGCCTCAGCCGCAGGCGCCAGGGCCAACAGGCCGGCGGCGGTGGCCAACGGGCCAAAGGCGATCCAGCAGAGGGGCTCGCCCAGGCCCCTGTAACTGAGCCGGAAGGGCGGCCCCTGGTAGGCGTAGCCGATGCCGCAGCAGGCGAGCACCAGGGCCAGCACCGCCGGACTGCTGCGCAGCGCCACCAGGGCCATCAGCAGCAGCCCCAGGGCCAGGGCCCCGTTAGCAAACCAGGCCACCCGGTCGCGGCGGCCGGTGAGGTTCACGAGCGAATGGGGTTTGCCCTCCTGGTCCACGCCCGTATCGGCATCGAACACGTCATTGGCCAGGTTTTCCCAGGCGAGCAGCAACACGGCCGCCACCAGGAAGATCACCAGCTGATCAAGGCGCACCAGCTGGCCCTGGCTAGTCCGGTAGCCCGCCGCCAGCAGCACCGGCATCACCGCCACCGCATACATGGGCCACTTGATCGCCGCCTGCCAAAGCCGGCGCCGGTCCGGGGCGGGCCCGCCCTCTGCAGAGCCCTTTTGCGACCCCCCTGGGGCGTGAAGGCTTGCGACGACCTGGGGCTCGGACATGGGGGCCGGCTGCATCAGGCAAGGAACTCCCATACATTTGAGCAGCCGACCCCAAGTCCCCCTGGGTCAGGGCCCCCCAGCCTTTTGCCGATCGAACCGCTGATCGACCATCCGAGCGCCACCCGAATCGAGCCCCGGGGCTTCGCGGCGCTGTTGGATGCCGCGGCCGAAGGCGAGCGCCAGCTCGACGGCGAGGGGGTGCTCAGCCTGGCCCTGCCCCTGCTGGAACTCGATCCCCTGGCGGTCCTGAACGCCTTGCCCGAGGCCAGTCGCTTCCGGTGCCTGTGGGACAGCGCCCCGGGCCTCTGCCTGGCCGCCAGCGGCAGCACCAACGTCCTGGAGCTGAGCGGGCCGCGCCGCTTTGAGCTGGCCCAACGGTTCAGCTCCGTGTGCCTCAGCCGCCTGGCCGCCCCCCAGGCCTGTCCGCCCCTGGCCCGGCCCCGGGTGCTGCTGGCCTTTGCCTTTTTTGATAGCCCCCTGCAGGAGGGCAGCGGCGTGGCCGGCGTGCGGGCCGTGCTGCCCCGCTGGCAGCTGAGCCGCCAGGGCCGCCATTGCTGGCTGCGGCTGCAGCGCAACCTGGGCGGCGAGGTCACCGCCCGGGCCGTGGCCGAGGAGTTGTGGGAGCAGGCCCAACGCCTGCAGGCCCTGGCCAACGAGCCGCCGGCGGCTCAGGCCGGGGCTGGCAACACGGCCGCGGCCAGCCGCTCCGCCTGGCAGGCCGGCTACCGCCTTGCCGCCGAACGGGGTTTGGAGCTGGTGGAGTCGGGCGTGCTGCGCAAGCTGGTGCTGGCGGTGCGCCAGCAGATCGAACTCGATGCGCCCCTCGATCCACTCCAGCTCCTGGCCCAACTGCGCCTGCGCCAACCGGGTAGCTGCCGCTTCCTCTGGGATCAGGGCGATGGCGCCACCTTGGTGGGGGCCTCGCCGGAGCGGCTGCTGAGCGTGCGCCAACAGCAGCTGCGGGGCGATGCCCTGGCCGGCACCGCCCCGCTCGGGCCCGCCGCCGACCAGCTGCTCACTTCGGCCAAGGACCGCCACGAACACGAGTTGGTGGTGGAAGCGATCACCACAGAACTCCGCAACGCGGGCCTGGATCCCCGCCGGCCCCGCCAGCCGCGCCTGGCCCGCCACGGCCAGCTAGTGCATCTGCACAGCCCCATCACCGCCACCCTGGGCGACCACCACCCCCTGGCCCTGGCCGCCGCCCTGCACCCCACCCCGGCCGTGGCCGGCCTGCCCCGCCGCGAAGCGATGGCGGCCCTGCGCAGCTTGGAGCCCTTTGAACGGGGCCACTACGCCGCCCCGATCGGCTGGATCGATAGCGCCGGCGACGCCGAGCTGCGGGTGGCGATCCGCAGCGGCACGGTGTCTGGCAACCGGCTGGAACTCACGGCTGGCGCCGGCCTGGTGCGCGGCTCCGATGTGGAGAAGGAACTCCAGGAAGTGGCTCTGAAGCTGGACGTGTTGCAGCAGCAGCTGAATCTTCACTTCCAGCCTGCCTAGGCCAGGAGCCCCAGCGGGGCCCAGGCTCAAGCCGCCAGCAGGCGCTCCATGGTGAGGTCGGCCAGGGGCTGGCGGCCCAGCCATTCGATTTCGCGCACGCCCGTGGGGCTGGTGACGTTGATCTCGCTGAGGCGGCCATCGATCACATCGATGCCGACAAAGAACAATCCCGCCTCGCGCAGGGCGGGTCCGATCTCGCTGCAGATCAGCCGTTCGGCCGCGCTCAGCTCGGTGGCCTGGGGGGCGCCGCCCACGGCCAGGTTGCTGCGGAACTCACCCTCACTGGGCACCCGGTTGATCGCCCCGAGGGCTTCGCCATCCACCAACAAGATGCGCTTATCACCGGCGCTCACCCCGGGCAAGAACGCCTGCACCATCACGGGCAGCTGCTGCTGGCTGGTGACCAGTTCCAGTAGGGCCCGCAGGCCCGGGGCGCTGGCGCTGCTGCGCACCACCCCCTGGCCGGCCCGGCCCCCCAGGGGCTTGAGCACCACCTCAGCGTGGTTGGCGGCAAAGGCGGCCAGCTGGTCGGTGTTGCTGCTCACCAGCGAGGGCGCCATCAGGTGGCTGAAGCGCAGGGCGCCGATCTTTTCGTTCCAGGCCCGCAGCGACGCCGGCCGGTTCAGCACCCGCACGCCGGCCCGTTCGCCGAGATCGAGCAGGTGGGTGGCATAGAGGTAGGCCTCATCCACGGGCGGATCCTTGCGCATCCACACCCGGGGGAAGTGGTCCAGGGGCAAGAGCTGGGGTTCCTCCAGCCAGAACCAGGGCTCGGGCACCTGCCAGCCGGCCTCACTCGGCACGAAGTCGGCCAGGCGCACGGGCTGGGCCCGCACCCAGGCGCCATGGCCGGAGCGCTGGGCGGCAGCCCCTCCCGCCTGGGCAGCGGCGGCGGAGAGATCGCCCATGGTGCAGACCCACACCTGCTGGCCGGCCCGTTGGGCCGCCTGCATCAGGGCCACGCTCGAATCCTTGGCGGGCCGCAGCCGCGCGATCGGATCGACGATGAAGAGTTGGGGCTCCCTCAAGACTCAGGCTCCCAGCAGCGCATCGAGCTGGCCGGAGCGCTCGAGGGCGTGCAGGTCGTCGCAACCGCCCACATGCTGGCCGTTGATAAAGGTTTGGGGCACGCTGCGGCGGCCGCCGCTCTTGGCCGCCATGGCCGTGCGGGCCGGCTCATCGCCATCGATGGCGTACTCGGTGTAGCCAACGCCCTTGCGATCGAGCAGGGCCTTGGCCCGCACGCAGAAAGGACAGGCGCGCCAGGTGTAGATCTCAACCTTGGCGGTGGTGGGATGGGCGCTGGCTACGGCCACGGGGACATCGTCTGGGTGGCTGAAATCCTAGAAGCGGCAAGGGGGCCGGGCTCGATCCGGGCTAAAAGGTCCCCGCTGATACGGTCAGAGCCACTGATTGGCCCCACCGGTGCTCGACCTCACCGACTTCAAGCGCGACCTCTCCGAGCTCACTGACCGCCTGGGCCATGCCCAGGACTGTCTTTGACGTCCCTGCCCTAAATGCCCGCCAGCGGGACCTTGAGCAGCTGGCCTCGCAACCGGACTTCTGGGACGACCAGCTGGAGGCGCAGAAAAAAATGCGCCAACTCGATGACGTCAAAGCCCAGCTGGAGCAGCTGGGCTCCTGGCGCGCCGCGATTGTGGATGGCCAGGCCACCCTGGAGCTCTACGACCTCGAACCGGATGAGGAGCTGCTGGCCGAATCGAACACGGCCCTCCAAAGCCTTAAGGCCGACCTGGACCGCTGGGAACTGGAGCGCCTACTCAATGGCCCCTACGACAAGGAAGGGGCGGTGATCTCGATCAATGCCGGTGCCGGCGGCACCGACGCCCAGGACTGGGCCCTGATGTTGATGCGGATGTACACCCGCTGGTCGGAAGACCACAACATGCGGGTCACGGTGGCGGAACTCTCGGAAGGGGAAGAGGCGGGGATCAAGAGCTGCACGATCGAAATCGTGGGCCGCTACGCCTACGGCTACCTGCGCAATGAAAAGGGCACCCACCGGCTGGTGCGCATCTCCCCCTTCAACGCCAACGACAAGCGCCAAACCAGCTTTGCCGGCGTGGAAGTGATGCCGAAGCTCGAGCAGGAGGTGAAGCTCGATATCCCCGAGAAAGACCTGGAGATCACCACCTCCCGCTCCGGCGGCGCCGGCGGCCAGAACGTCAACAAGGTGGAAACGGCCGTGCGCATCCAGCACCTCCCCACGGGGCTGGCCGTGCGCTGCACCCAGGAGCGCTCCCAGCTGCAGAACAAGGAAAAGGCCATGGCCCTGTTGATGGCCAAGCTGCTGGTGATCGCCCAGGAGCAGCGGGCGGCCGAAATCGCCGACATCCGCGGCGACATCGTCGAGGCGGCCTGGGGCAACCAGATCCGCAACTACGTGTTCCACCCCTATCAAATGGTCAAAGACCTGCGCACGGCGGAGGAAACCACCGATGTGCAAGGCGTGATGGATGGCGACCTGGATCCCTTCATCCAGGCGCTGCTGCGCCAGGGTGTGGACATGGGAGCCGCCTCTGATGACTGACACCAGCCCGAACACCAGCCCTGACGTCAGCGCGGCAGCCCCTGCCGGAACTGCTGAGCCCCTGACTGCTGCGCCCCTAACAGCTGAGCCCCTGACAGCTGCCCGCAGCCCCGAGCCACCGCCCAGCTTTGTGAAACTGGCGATGCGCAACATGGTGCGCAAGGGTCGCCAGAGCCTGCTGCACTTCGGCCTTACGGCCGTGGGCTTCATCGGCTTCATCCTGCTGGTGGCCTGGTTTGGCCGCCCGACCCTGCCCCAATGAGCCCCCATAACCCAGCTGCTAGCGACCCAGCTGCCAGCAAGCCAGCCGCCAGCGACCTGGATCTGGCCTTCAGCAGCGACGACGACCTGGCCGAGGAGCTCCTCAACCTGGCCGGCCCCCTCGCCGACCCCCTAGCTGGCGCCGATCTTTGGCATGAACGCCTCAGCGCTTGGCTGGACGACCTGCAGGCAGACCTACCCGAAGCGCTGCAATCGGAGGCCTACAGCTTGGGCCTGCAGCTGGTGAGCGACGCCAGCATCGCCGCCCTCAACCAGGACTGGCGCAGCACCAGCGGCGCCACGGACGTGCTGGCCTTCGCCGCCCAGGACGACGACCTGGAGGGGGCCCTCCCCATGCCCCTACCGCCCCAGCCAGAAGGGCCCGGGCCGGGTAACGAGCCTGACGAGCAGGCGGATGACGACGACTGGGGCCCAGCCTTTGGGTCCGTAGAGCTGGGCGACATCGTGATTTCGCTCGACACGGCCGCCCGCCAGGCCCCGGAGCATGGCCACAGCCTGGAGCAGGAACTGCTGTTCCTGGCCAGCCACGGGCTGCTGCACCTGCTCGGCTGGGACCACCCCGATGACGCCAGCCTGGCCGCCATGCTCGCGCGCCAGGAGGAGCTGTTGGCCCCCGGCCAGTCCCCCGCAGGCGCCTAGGGCCTGGGGCCGCAAAGGCAGCTGAATCCCGCACCTGGCTAACCGTTACTAAGGCAGCAATCGCCTAGGGCGAACGGCGATAAGGTTCAGGCCAGCGGCAGACCTTTGGGTGCCTATGGCGATGCTTGTTCCCCAGGATCCCCGTCCAGGTGCCGCGTCCTATCTCGGCGGCAGGAGCAAGGCCCCCGATCCTGCCGGCCGCAGACCCCATCGCAGCAGGGCCTGGACCGTGGCCGGCAACCTGGGGGTGAGTTTTCGCTACGCCGCCCAGGGTCTCAGCTACGCCTTCAGCAGCCAGCGCAATTTCCGCATCCACGTCGGCACGGGCTTTGTCGTCTTTGGCCTGGGCCTCTGGCTGGGGCTGAGCGCCGACCGCCTGGCCGTGCTCGTGCTCACCGTGGCCGCCGTGCTGGTGCTGGAGCTGCTCAACACCGCCACAGAAGCGGTGGTGGACCTGGCCATCGGCCGCCGTTTCCACCCCTTAGCCCGCATCGCCAAGGACTGCGCCGCCGCCGCCGTGCTGGTGGCCTCCCTCTCCTCGCTACTGATCGCCCTGCTCCTCCTGATTCCGCCCCTGGCTGCCCGGCTCGGCCTTTGAATGGGGAGCAGGTGAGCGCCCCTGAGGCGTAGGGGATCCCATGCTGCTTGTGCTCGACAACTACGACAGCTTCACCTTCAACCTGGTGCAGTACCTGGGGGAGCTGGCAGCGGAGTACCCGATTGCCGCCGAGCTGCGGGTGGAACGCAACGACGCCCTCACCCTGGAGCAGATCCGGGCCCTGGCCCCGGACGCGATCCTGATCTCCCCCGGCCCCGGCGACCCCGACCAGGCCGGTATCTGCCTGCAGGTGCTCAAGGAGCTGGGCCCAGAGCTGCCGATCCTGGGGGTGTGCCTGGGCCACCAGTGCCTGGCCCAGGTGTTTGGCGGCCAGGTGGTGCGGGCGGCCGAGCTGATGCATGGCAAGACCTCACCGGTGCTGCACGCCGGCCAGGGGGTGTTCCAAGACTTGCCCAATCCCCTCACCGCCACCCGCTACCACAGCCTGATCGCCGAGCGCAGTTCCCTACCGGCCTGCCTCGAGATCACCGCCTGGCTCGAAGACGGCACGATCATGGGCCTGCGCCATCGGCACTACCCCAACCTGCAGGGGGTGCAGTTCCACCCGGAAAGCGTGCTTACCCAGGCGGGCCACCAGCTGCTGGCCAACTTCCTGCGCCAGGCCGCAACCCAGGCCCCAGCGAGCCAGGCCCCAGCGAGGCCGGCAGACTGAAATTCAGGCGTGCCAGGCCAGCGCTGCTAGGTTCGCGCCACCGTCACCGCTTCGGGCGCCCATCCGCCATGGCCCTGTTTTCTGGCCCTTTCCGGCGCCTCCGCTCGGATCTAGACCTTGGCCAGAAGGCCCTCCTTAAGTCCCGCCAAGCCCAGGTCCCAGCGCGCCTGGCCAGCGGCCTGGCCGCTTGCGGCCTGCTGCTCGGCCTGGGCGCGCCGCTGGCGCGGGCCGACACCGGAGTCACGATCACCAGCTACGGCCACAGCGCCCTGCTGGTCCAGGGCGGGGGCACCAGCGTGCTGCTCAATCCCTTCAAGGCCGTGGGCTGCGCCGCCGGGCTGACGCCGCCGCGGCCCGCCGCCAATGTGATCCTGGCCAGCAGCCGCCTGGCCGATGAGGGGGCCCCCGGCGCCAGCGGCCGCTTCCTGGTGAACCCCGGCTCCTACCGCCTCAATGGCCTGGCGATCGAAGGCATCGCCGCCCCCCACGACCGGCTCGGAGGCCGCCGCTTCGGCCAGGCGACGATCTGGCGCTGGCGCCAGGGCGGCCTGGAGTTTGCCCACCTGGGCGGCACCGCCGCCGAAATTCTTCCCGCCGACCGGGTGCTGCTGGGCCGGCCCGATGTGCTGATTATTGGCGTCGGCGGCGGCGCCAAGGTCTATGACGGCGCCGAAGCGGCAGCGGTGGTCAAGGGCCTGGCACCCCGGCGCGTCATCCCGGTGCAATACGTGAGCGGCAAGGCCCCGAAAGACTGTGACCAGGGCAGCATCGAGCCCTTCCTCAAGGCCCTGGCCGGCACCCCGGTGAAGCGGGGCGGCAGCAGCATCAGCCTGCCCGCCAAGCTCTCGAACGCCACCCAGATCCTGGTGTTGCGCTGAGGGCCGGTGGGGTGGGGTTCAGTGGAACTCCTTCGCCAACCTTCAATCCTGCCGCCAGCCAGCCACCATGCTCCGC
>Ga0310324_10170_pt1 | contig 8457 bp, 10 predicted proteins | sample LakSupSRFTotalB5_FD_195538 | JGI IMG/M metagenome (GOLD analysis project Ga0310324, IMG submission 195538) | Enriched freshwater cyanobacterial communities from Lake Superior, Ontario, Canada - SU02.SRF.Total.B5 (v2) (version 2) | ecosystem: Environmental > Aquatic > Freshwater > Lake | place... | reverse complement strand
GCATCTAAGGGTGAGTGTGGTTTCAGAAGCTGCAGCAAGGGTTTATCCAAGCCATCCGTGCCTTGAAATAAAGATCGGGGCGTTAGGTGCCGGGGAAAAGTTGAAGGCAGCCATAAGTTCTTGGCCTTGCCGCTGGGTAATAGATGCCACCCACCCTTTTGCTCGCGAAATCCACCAAGAATTAAATCAAGCCTGCTCTGATCTGCAACAACCATTGCTGCGCTACTGGCGACCGGAGCTGGCTCCAGGAAAGGCCAAGCTTCTACCAAATCTTGTCGCCCTAAATAATGAAGCTTTAGAGGGAAAGGTATTACTCCTAGCCCTTGGGGCAAGGGAATTGAGCAAAGCACTGCAACACAGCAGAGCTAGCGATCACTGCGTACGCCTATTGCCAAGCCCTAAAGCACTGCAAACTGCCCTCAGGCTTGGCTTACCAGCTAACAAAATCGCCTGCCTCAAGCCCCACCAAAGCAAATGGGACGTGGAGGCTGCTCTGTGCCGCCAATGGGGATGCCATGGGGTACTTACCCGCCAATCCGGTGGATGCAATGAAGCCCATTGGCATGAACTTTGTGAAGCCTTAAATCTGCAATTGCTTTTGCTTTCCCGACCTGCCGGCGCTGGTTTAAATAGCAAAGAACTAATGGCCCAAATTGGCCACCCGAAGAATTGCCTCGAATTATGTAAAAATGAATAAGTACTAAAGGTTGCTGCGAAATCACAATTTTATTGCAAAATTAGGATCGTTCATCTACAATTAAGATAATTGCCTAACTAAAATGAATGAACTAGCTGAGGAGCTTGGAAAAGCTCTCAAAACCGATCCGTTAGTTACTTCAGACATAATTGCCCTACCTTCCAGCGAGAAAGGAACCCTAGGCTTACTAGAAGAAGAAGCGGTAGTAGTAGCAAAAGAAGCGGTAGTAGTAGTACCAGAAGAAGCGGTAGTAGTAGTAGCAGAAGAAGAAGAAGAAGTCGCAATAAGCCCAAAAGAATCTATTGCAGCAGACACATCTAATAACACTCAAGTAACTTCAGAAACAATTGATACATCGCAAGAAACCACAAGTGTGTCTGATGCAACTTCTGATTTTACTGACTTTAGCAATGAATCTATAAATGAATCAATGCAAGAACTCCAAGCACTTAACTCCGGAGAGTTATACTTTGCGCTTGCCATGGGTCAGGCAACAGACTCAGAAAAGATAACGGAGATATCTAACTGGCAATCGTTATTTGGAACAGGGGAAGACTCAGCAATTTTGTATCACAATGTACACAACGGTTAGTCACTAATAGGTAAATAAGTATTAATCAGCCCTAAAAGATCAACTTGCGATCGGGGGCCCATTTGGGTAACAATCTGGGCGGCACAAATCGAACCAGCATGGCCGCAACGTTCAGCACTCCAACCTTGGGTGTAGCCATAAAGGAAACCAGCGGCATAGCAATCACCCGCACCAGTGGTATCGAGTAAATCTCCCAATTGGTAAGCAGGAATCACATGGGTGGCATCTCCTGCTAACACGAAAGAACCTTGGGAGCTTCGGGTTAGGCAGGCGAGTTTGCAATGACCTCTCACCAAATCAGTGGCTTGTTCAAATGAATCAGTTAAATAAAGGCTTTTGATTTCATCTTCATTAGCAAACAAAATATCAACATGACCCTCCACAAGCTCTTGGAAACTTGTTCTATGGCGATCAACGCAGAAAGGATCTGAAAGACTAAGAGCAACTTCTCCTCCATGGGCTTTTACCTCAGCAGAAGCAGCTAAAAATGCTTTTTTTGCTGCTTCTGCATCCCACAAATATCCTTCTAAATACAACACTTTGGTTTGCCGCACCATCGAAAGATCTAAATCATTTGGATCTAGAGCAATCGATGCCCCTAAAAATGTACCCATGGTGCGTTGCGCATCAGGGGTTACAAGAATCATGCAGCGCGCAGTAGCGGCACCAACTTCAGCGGCAGGGGTATCAAAACTGGCGCCGGTGGCCCTTAAATCATGGGCAAATATTTCCCCCAACTGATCATTGCGAACCCGGCCAATAAAACCTGCCTTACCTCCCAATTGAGCAACGGCTGCGATTGTGTTTGCAGCAGAACCACCGGAGCTTTCAATCCCTGAGCCCATGGCTTTGTATAGCTCTTCCGCCTCGGCTTGATCGAGAAGGGCCATGGTGCCTTTCTTGAGGCCTTGTTCAATAAGAAATTGGTCGCTGGCCTGGGTTAAAACATCAACGATTGCATTACCGATGGCAACCACATCAAAAAGAGGGGATGTCATGCGCTTAGTAGTGCTCGTTTAGGACCGTGGATGGGGTCTTCCACCACGATGGTTTGATCACGGCTTGCTCCAAGCGAAACGATGGCGATTGGCACCTCCATTAATTCAGCTAGAAAACGCAGATAAGCCATAGCTGTGAGGGGCAACTCATCTAAGCGGCGACAATCAGCCGTTGATGTTTGCCAACCAGGCAAGGTTTCATAAATTGGCTGACAGCGGGCAAAATCACCAGAACTGCTGGGGAAATGCACAATTCGCTCTCCATCAAGTTCATAAGCAACACATACCTGAATTTGATCAAGCTCATCCAGCACATCCAACTTGGTAATCGCTAGACAATCGATTCCATTAACTTCCACCGCATACCTACCGATCACACCATCAAACCAGCCACAGCGGCGGCGGCGGCCAGTGGTGGTGCCGTATTCCCCACCGCGATCGCAAAGGTGATCAGACAAGCTTCCTTCTAATTCGGTTGGGAAAGGCCCCTCACCCACCCTGGTGGTGTATGCCTTGGCAACGCCAATTACACGATCGATCAGTGTTGGGCCCACACCCGCACCAATGCAAGCGCCACCTGCCACCGGGTTTGAGGAAGTTACGTAGGGATAAGTGCCGTGATCTAAATCGAGCAGGGTTCCTTGGGCCCCTTCAAACAAAATATTTTTACGGGCCTTTGCCGCTCCGTGAATGCTACGAATGCAATCCACCACGTGGGGCGCCAACCTACGGCCATAGGCTGCATACTCCGCAATTACTTCATTTGCATCTAAAGGTTCGATGCCGTGAATCCGCTCCAGTAGCAAATTTTTAGTTTTGATCGGCACCTCTAGGCGTTCACGCAGATGGGCCTCATCGAGCAGATCAATAACCCGAATGCCGTTGCGTTCAGCTTTATCTGAATAAGTGGGGCCGATACCGCGTCCGGTTGTACCAATACGCCCATTACCCCTTTGCAGTTCAATCGCCTTATCCAGCAAGCGGTGGTAAGGCATGGTTACGTGGGCTGTAGAGGCCAGCTTCAAACCACTGGCATCAATGCCATTGCCGGCAAGCATCTCAAGCTCCCCAAGCAACACCTTGGGATCCACAACAGTGCCAGCGCCAATAAGGCACATGGTGTTGGGGTAGAGAATTCCTGATGGTATTAGGTGCAATTTGAGCACCTTTCCGTCTACAACAATCGTGTGACCAGCATTTACGCCCCCCTGATAACGCACCACCACATCGGCGGAGCGGCTAAGCAAATCGGTAATTTTCCCTTTGCCTTCATCTCCCCACTGTGCCCCTATAACTACTACGTTTGCCAATGCACGGGCGGCACGGGGCCGCTTCTCTGAACAATCCGAAAGCTTCTCAGATCAAGGTGCCATGAGTCAAAGAAAATAATGGGCGCAATGGGCAAATTGCTTAAGAACCCCTGGTAACACTGATTTCTGCTTGATGTAATTCTTTATCAATCCGCTTTACCAATGCTTCTGGTAAGGGTCTATTGGCATAACTTGCGTAGTGGCCGGCGAGGGAATTCAATGCTGTTTGCATCGTTGTGAAAGAAGCCAAGCCGTTCACTGAACTATTTGGGCGATAAAGCGCCACATAACTGTTGATCAATGATCTTGCTTCCTTTTGCTGATTAGCCCTTTCAGGACCTTCAGCAGGGGTGGAGATAGTGGTTAATAGAGCTTCAGCTACTGCGATCGTGTCGTCTGCATAGGAACCGGTGAGCCCTGAGACGGATTCACCACAGGCGCTGAGGCCAAAAACCAAGCTAGTAATCAGAAGCAAGGCAAGCAATTGTCTGGTGAATTGCTTGCAGAAAGGATTGAGGAGTGTTTGCAGCGTTTTGATCAACATCGTTCCCCGGTTATTTCGTCACTTTAAATGCTGCGCCAGCGAGGGGGCATTTTTGCAACTCCGCAATGGCTTTGGGAAAGCTGCCGCATCCAAACCGGAGGCAGTGGCCCTTCAACACCCGACCAGCTGCGCTCCAAAGAAGAATCGCGCCGATCAAGGCCTAGCAGGGGGTCTTGGCGACGCAGATTTATTAAACTGATAAGGCCACTGCTGGGCTGAGCGGAATCGCATTCCAATTGAACCTCCAGGCTGATCTGCTCGCCACCGGGATTACTAATACGAAGCGGCAACTGCCAAAAACTGCGGCTTGAGCTGAACTTGGTTTGTGTTTTGTTGTTACCAAGCCACACCTCTCGGCTGCCAAGCTGAGCCACTTTCTGCCCTGCAAAGTGCTGCTGGCAAGAAGAAATACAAACCAACATTGAAACTATCCCGGCTAGCGGAAATAGCTTCATAGAGATCCAGCCCGTTGAACAATCAAACGCTCCAGCAACCAGCTCACTAAAGATTGAGCCGCCCCTTCCTGCTTGTTGCCACTGCAGCGCTCCACCAACTCCACCGCACCAGTTGAGGCCCCTCTGCCAATCACCATTCGCCAGGGAATCCCCAATAGTTCTGCATCCTTAAATTTCACACCTGCCCTTTCATTGCGATCATCCAACAACACATCTACTCCTGCTTTAAGGAATTGTTCGTAGAGGCTTTCCGCCAATTGCACCTGTTGCGAATCTTGAGCACTGGCAATAACAAGCACCAACTCAAAGGGTGCAATTGGCACAGGCCAGATGATTCCAGCGCCGTCGTGATGTTGTTCAACAGCCGCTTGGGCCAATCGCGACACCCCGATGCCGTAACAACCCATCCATAAAGCTTCTTCCTGCCCCTGTTCATTAGTGAATCGGGCCTCAAGTGCTTCGGAATATTTACGACCCAATTGGAAAATATGCCCCACCTCAATGCCCCGAGTGGCCTGCAAAATTTGGCTTGGATCATGCAAGCAATGGTCGCCAGCCTGAGCTGAACGCAAATCATGCACCTCTGGTAGTGGCATGGTGCTCGAATTCCATTCCGCCCCCACCAAATGTTGATCTAAACGATTGGCTCCACAAACAAACCGCACCAACTCAGCAGCACTGGTATCGGCGTAGCGAAGAAAATTTGGTGCTAAGGATGAGCCATCTAATTTACTGCCAAGCAGCACATTATCTGACAGCTGAGGACCCACATAACCGAAGGGAATTAAACTGGCATCAGCAAGAGATGCAATATCAAGTGGATTGACTTGCAACAAACTACCCCACTTAGTTGCATGGGCTCTAGTGAGTAAATTACTTAATTTCACATCATTTAATTGTTGATCACCCCGCAGGCTTAGTAGTAATGGTTGCAAATGTCCGCTGCTGAAACGGGCCAGAAGCAACAACACTTTCACGGTTTGGTTTGGTTGAAAACCATTGCTTGAACAGATGCTTTCAATACTGGTTTGCCCGGGAGTATCAAGAAATCGACATTCAACTTCGGGCAGAAGCTCAGCTTCAGGTGCAAGCGATTGGGCTTTTTCTTGATTAGCAACGTAGCTGTTGTCGGGGCTCATCAAGATCAGGTCTTCCCCTGCAGCAGCGGAAACCATGAATTCCTTACTAGCTGAACCGCCGATAGCACCGCTATCGGCTTCCACCGCGAGCGACTGCACTCCACATCTTGCAAAGATACGCTTATATGCGGCTTCCATAACTGCATAAGTGCTATCAAGATCACTGCTACTGGCATGAAATGAATAGGCATCTTTCATGATGAATTCGCGGCTGCGCATCAACCCAAAGCGAGGACGAATTTCATCTCGAAATTTGGTTTGGATTTGATAAAGAGTGGCCGGTAATTGACGGTAAGAACGCAATAGATCTGCCGCCAATGTGGTTACAACCTCTTCGTGGGTTGGGCCGAGCCCCAGGGCTCGATCTTGGCGATCACGCAAGTTGAACATGATTCCTTCACCATCTGTGTAACCAGTCCAGCGGCCGCTGCGTTGCCAAAGTTCAGCCGGTTGAAGTTGCGGCAGCAGGGTTTCTAGCGCTCCGGTGGAATCCATCTCCTCTCGAACAATCGCCGAAATCTTGCGCAATACCCTCCACATCAAAGGCAGATATGCATATATGCCTGATGCCACCCGACGGATGTAACCAGCGCGTACCAAAAGGCGATGGGAGGGAATTTCAGCTTCAGCTGGATCGTCGCGCAACGTCACCAAGAGCAAACGGGAGACGCGCATGAGGAAATTCGAGGCCTAATTGGAAGCTATCACCGAGCTACAAAAGCAACTAAACAAAAGTCAAATTTTTTTCGTTTTATAAGGTTCAATTCTGCACTAGACGAGCGAAAAACATCTGCTAACGTCTGGCGAAATCCCGTCTGTCCAAGAGCTGTCTCATGGTTGCCATATCTTCAGTGGCCTACAGCGTTGATAATTCAGAGGAGGTCATTGCCGCTCCTAGCAATGGCGATCAACTCACTTCAATCGACGATGTTCAGCGGGCACTAAATCGTTCAAGGGCATCTGTATACCGCTACACAAACACGGATCCACGCAACCTGAATCCTCCTTTCAACCCCCGCAAGCTCAATCCTGAATATCGCAGCGACCAAAAAGAGGCCCTGCTTTTTCATCCCAATGAAGTTGCCCGTTTTGCTCGCGATGTTTTGCGCATCAAAGAGGTAACAGTTGAGGTGCTTAATTCACCTCATTCAGCAACTCAGCAGCTCCTGGGCAGCATCCTTGAGGAGCTGCGAGATATCCGTCAACTTCTTACAGAATCAACGGGCACGCCTGCTACCGATCTAAGTACGCGAAGGGATCTGAAACGCAATGTTGCCTGATCCAAACCGAATCACTGCAGGAATCTCTTCTTGCTGCCATCATGGAATTGATCAAATCCGGTAATCGGAATTGATTGTTGTTGTTTTCTTTGTATGACTCTCGGTTTAGAAGCAGATGGTGAACAAAATGGAGAACCCCATAGTTGGGGCTTTAATCCTTTTGCTGAGTTAACCGGTTTAGGCATTGGTATCGCTTCCTTAGTACTACCCATATGCTGCGTATTGGGGGACCAAATCATCCCGTTATCAACAAACGAATTATTTATTGGCGACGCATCGCCACCACTCCTTCGTATTGCAGCGCCTGAAAGACCCGGATTGGATCGCTAAATCCAGCAGCATTTAGTAGGGCGGATCGCCTGGCTTCACCGATTGGGAATACACCTTCACAACTGGGGCTCAATTCAAGTTCCAGGCCGCTAGCCAGCTGGAATTGATTTTGGGCCGCAAGGAATTGCAGCTCCATGGCGCCATTTAAGCCACTTCCACCCCCCATCAAATCAATTAGCAAAAGAGGGGCTCCCGGTTGCAGTAATCGAGCTAGGGATACGAGAAATTGTAATTTTGAGCCATCATCAGCCAGCTCCTGCAGCACTAGAACGGCAGTTGCAGCGGCAAATCGCTGCTTGCCAGGTAAGTCTTCCACCGGCCCCTGCACCCAATCCACCTGATGGGCGTCGTCACCAAGCCGCTGACGCGCTGCCTCAAGCATTGCTAGTGAAGGATCCACTGCTGTGAGCTGCCAATCTTTCCTTTGCGCTCTTGCCTCAATTAATTCGTTGCCGGTGCCGCAACCAACCACCAGCACTGGTGCAGCTGCAATGGCGGCTGTAGGGAAACCACTTAGGAGCGCCACTGCAAGGCGAGCCAAGCTGCGATAGCCGGGAATTTGACGTTCCGCCCTGTCGTTTAAAGCTGGGCTTAGGGGAGGATTGTCCATATTTAAGAGGCAAAGGAGAGTTTCTAAATGTTAGGCAGAGCAGGAAAGCTGGCCCTTAAGGCCAAATAGCAGCAGCCGGCCGGTTAAGTTGGCTTGCATCTAAACGATTTGCGCGCCGTGCCCACCATCCGATTTGAGCAAGAAGCCCAGCAGGTTGGTTGCATTGAAGGGGCAAACCTACGTAAAGCTGCTCTCGATGCTGGCATCAATCCTTATAAAGGCCTCAACAATCTGAATAATTGCGGTGGCGTGGGCCAATGCGGCACCTGTGTGATGGAAGTGGTGGAGGGCATGAACAACCTCTCGCCTCGCTCCGATGTTGAAGAGGTGTACTTGGCTGATCGTCCGGCCAGCTACCGGCTCAGCTGCCGCACCAGCGTTAACGGAGATATAACCGTTAGAACTCGCCCCGCCGACGGCGCCGGGCAAGGTTCAAACAGTTTGCTTGGTGCGCTTAAGGCTCTGTTACCAATTCTCCGTCGCTAAATTGCTCTAGTTTTTT
>Ga0310324_10160_pt1 | contig 8700 bp, 8 predicted proteins | sample LakSupSRFTotalB5_FD_195538 | JGI IMG/M metagenome (GOLD analysis project Ga0310324, IMG submission 195538) | Enriched freshwater cyanobacterial communities from Lake Superior, Ontario, Canada - SU02.SRF.Total.B5 (v2) (version 2) | ecosystem: Environmental > Aquatic > Freshwater > Lake | place... | reverse complement strand
ACTTTATCTCGCCCATCTGGCAGGTCGTTGTCCTCATTGTCGGGCAATGGATGTGAAATAATTTCGTACTCAAGCAAATTTTCTGAGGAGGAGGCCAGCTCTTCAATTTGACTTACTAAATTGCTTGATAATGTCTCCTCGTCATGCAGGCACTCTACATAAAGTAATGCTGATATTTCAACCACATAGCGATTCATGTTGCTGGCTCACAAATAATTCCAAGTCTAGTTCACGGGGTATCTATTCCTGCAATCCATCTTTTCAGTCGATCTTCGCGTACCGGGCAATACCATTCCTGTTGTTGGAACCACTCAAATACCGGATGGGACGACTTGTGGCTATTGCAATTTAGGCAGCAAGCTACCAAATTCGTAGCTTGGGTCTCGCCTCCTTTTGAGCGTGGGATAATATGATCTAACGTTGCACTACGCCCCAGGGGTTCATCGCAATATGCGCATCGGCCTGACCATGCAGCAATTATTGTTTTGCGGAAACGGTGCTTAGTAGTTTTTTTGGTGACCAGTTCGGTGCCGTCGATGTGATGATCCACTGGTTCCCGCTACGGTTTTGGTTAGATGTACATACAGCGAACGCCTAACTAACTAACTCACCTCATGGCTTCACCAGTAGCGCCCACCCTGTCGCTGCACCATCAGGCATCCAACGCCTGTTGAAGCGCTCCTTGCTGTACTTAATACCAGCGCCACCGGTATTTTTGACATAGCCACCACTGACGAGAGTGGCTTCTCCGTTGGGGTCGTTGTGGATCCAGTGACCAGCATCAGTAAATCCGATCACTACGCTCCAATGCCCACCCCCACTTGGTGAATTACTAGGCCCTTGGTGAAGCCACCCAACAGCCACGGGTCTGCCAGCACGTAACTCAAGCTCCAGCAAACCTGGGGCGCAGTTAGTAACGAACCTGGCTTGCAAACCTAAAGAACGCAGTGCCGCCAATTGCGCCTGTGAATCGGTCGTGTCGCCAAACTTGCCACGGATGGCATTGTATTCATCATCACTCTTCACTTTGCCGTAAAACTTAGCAATCATCGCGCAACTACTAGAGAAACATTCTCTATAACCGGTGCCGCTTTTGTTATCATTTTGCGCTTCATATGGCACCTTGAGCAGCACAGATGTTGCCTTTTGGTTAATGCCCCAGAGTTTGCCTTCCGCTTGACGGCGGCGGCGCAAGCCTGCTTCAACGCTGCTGCCTGGGTTTACGTACAACATCATTGAGCTAGGTACTGCGTCGTAATCTGATTCACGCAACGCCCTGGATATGGTCACGAAATCTGCTGCACCGCAGAAATGCCAACCTACGTTCCAGGCAAAGGACACCAGCGCATTCTGCCGGTTCGGTGCCAGGTTGCCCCAGCCAGGCACTGTCTTCGCTAACGCTGGCACAACTTTGGTTTCAATCCAATTGTCAAGCATCGCGTCGGCATCATCGCGGCTAATAGAATCGCCTTTTTTTACGAGTGCATCATTAAGTGATGTGAAGCCCCAGCCGATGGTCCAAGGCTTATCGCCAGTACCTGGATCGGGATAGGCGCTCGACTCGAAACCTTCAAACTCGCGGATTAGCTTCGCCGCTGGTTCCCATGCCAATGCTGCCTTGGGTTTTGGGTCAGCCCTGAATTTGCTCAGAAATTCCTTCTGCTCCTCAATAGTCAGCAAGTCCCACGCATAATTGAATGCTGCCTGCTGGTGCGGGAGCGGCGGCTTTGATAATGCCTTCGCCGCTGCCAAGAAATTGCTCACTTTTTAACCAGTGGCGTAAAAATGCCAGCAAGGATTTCAATTGCGCGGTAAAGCTTGACAAACAGCGCAGTGTAACGACCTAGGCGGTCATTATCTTTTGGCGTTGGTGTCAGGTTTACTACCGCCACGGCTGTAGCGTGTACGCCGATTGCAGCGCCAACGTACTGAGTCAATGTTTCGGGAGTGATAATCATGATGTAGTAGTTAACGCACCTCTAGCTTACTGACGCGGTTTTCGACTTGGTTCAACCTGCTAAATATTTCCCTGTTGGTCTCCTTGATGTCCACATGGATAATTTCCAAAGTCGCCGCAATGTGTTCAACGCTACTGGTCAGCTTTGTAATTGCGTTGCTTGCTTCCTCGTTGCGCTTGCTTGCCCCCACGGACAGCATCGCAGCCACACTAATGCTTGCCCCTGCAATTGCTGCTACTAGCTCGATCATGGGGCAGCAGCAATGGGTCTCAACTATGCGCTTATTCTACCGGCTCAGAATCCTGCTGTAGTGACGCCATTGCTAAAAAACTCCACCCCGTCAGTAGGAGCAAGCTCAGAGATAGGATTCCAATCGCTGTACGCATTGTTAAGCCAACGCTGCTTCAATTGCCTCGCGGTTATTGTAGCCCCACGCAGCAGCAGCCCCGGCATTCCATTCGGTGCGTATCACAGGCGCTATGTAACCATCGTCACCTTCTACTAAAGCGCGGTCGTAGCCTTCAGGATACGGCGCATCGTCAAATATAATAAAGTCATTTAGCAGGTTGGTTAAAAATGCAGTGCGTTCTGCGCTTGATGGCGCATCTTGCAAATCGGTAGCGGTGTTGATAAGCATGGTGATAAAAGCAAAGGGATAAAAAATTAACCTGAGATGACGTGCTCAGCTGCAAAGCGAGCAGCTTGAGGTGTTACACCGTCGCCTTGGGGTTGTGCTCGCCACTCGAACTGCCGAGAACCTGAAATACTTCCTACAGTCCAATATCCACCCACGTTGAGGACACGTTGAGTACCAAACACTGTACCTCTGCCACCTGTATTGGTATTTGACGGAGAATCAGCTAGAGAAGTATGTTCAGCAGCAAAGGTATTCATTGTTCCTGTTGCCTGTGCCAAACCCCATTTGCTTTGGCGTTCCCAAATAACAGTGCCTGGATCACTGCCACGGCTGCCAGCTTCAGGCGCTCCAAATGCAGCAGCTTGAAACTCCCAGCTCCACATAAAACGCTTGCCAAAACTATGGGCTACTTCGGCGAAGTTGTACCAAGATTCAGGATTAACGCCACTAAGCAGCGAATACGCTGTGCTTCCGTTACCACCATAAAAGCTAGGAATTAAAGCCGGATTGCCGTTGTCAGCAATTGTTAATCCTATTTTGCTGCTTGGAACCGCACTAAATGTAGTTGTTGCATAACTAGTACTACCGCAGAAATACAGATCACACCAGAAACGGCCATCAACGCACGTCATCCCGCGAGGGTCTGGGCATACAGGCCGCCATGTTAAATCCCATATACTGAACTCCAATATCTCAGCAGTGCTAGTTGGGCTGCCGCTATTAAATGCTGTTGGTCTGCCGCTTGGGATGTAATGGTAACCACCAACGATGCTCCCGCCTGTAGCACCTGCGGGTGCTGCGGTATAGCTGGCATCACTGACTAATGCCCCAGTTGTTGGGTGCTGCCAGATTGCCATATCAGTGTTATTGGTATGGGTGCCCATCGTCACCGCAGTAGCACTGGCGTAATATTGACCATTCAGCACTGCGCCAGCCGTAACGCTAATAGTGGTAGCAGCAGTCTTTGTAAATAATGGCCCGCGATGTAATGCAGGACGCCGGTTATAAAGGATCGTTCCGCCGGAAGGTGTGGAGAAACTTAATACGCCTGAACCGTTAGTGCCAAGCACTTGTCCGTTAGTACCATCAGCACTAGGCAGCGTGAATGTGACATTGCTGGTAACTGTTGCTGGTGCTTGTAATGCAACATAATTACTGCTATCGGCATCAGCAAATCGCACGTCAGATTGTGCGTTAAGGGTGATATCACCCGTCAGAGTCCCGCCTGCTTTAGGTAATGCCGCAGTAGCTAAATCGAATGATGCCTTTACTGCTGTAGGCGTCGCAGCTAATACGCTGCTGGTAGTGCTGGTGCTATCGCTAAGTTGCACCGCGCCAACCACACTAGTAGTAGCAGCAACAATCTTGCTGCCTTCAATAGCAGCGCTGGCATTAATATCGGCATTAAGTATCGTGCCATCTAGCAACATTGTGCTGGTGACAGTCCCGGTATCTCCCGTAGTTATTACCGTGCCAGAAATATTAGGCAGCGTGATTGTCCGATCTGCCGTAGGGTCTACTACCGCAACAGTTGTCTCGAATGCGTTTGCTGTTGAGCCCTCAAAACTCAAACTACCAGTAGTACCAATCTCCAAGTTGCCGGTTACCGTACCACCCGCAATCGGTAATTTTTCTGTATCTAATTCTTGAATCGCAAGTTGAACATTAGCGGAAGAGATGCTGCCTGCTGGCGTAAAACTAACATTGCTAGCAACTTGTGCCGTAATTGTTTGCGATACGTCAATTTCAGTCCACGACGTACCGTTAGATAACACAATGTCTGGTGGTGTTAGCGCTACCTGTGGCGCATTACCCGAAGTAATGGTGCCAGCTTCAGATACAACTAAGTAATAACGACTGTTACCTGTGGCTGCAGCCGGTAATGGTTGGCCTACTGTTAAACCAACTGCTGTACCTTCTGCTGTAACAGAAGCAACTAGCCCGGTGCCACTACCTGTAGAAGCATCGAAGGTTCCGGCGAATACAATTTCCCCCACACTTATTCCAATGGGCTGGAACACGTTCCCGTCCCATAGAAACAAGTCACGGGTTAACGGGTTAAAAAAGAACTGTCCAATATGATCAGCAGTTGGTTGTGTATCACCAATTTTTGTAACTGCATAGTTTGCAACTTTTGCACCTGTAATTGTATTAGCTGCAATACGTGCAATATCAACGCTACCAGTTGTGATCTTACTTGCATCAAGAACTGGGATATCAGTTGCTGTTAATGCTGCCCCTGCGGTAACAACACCTTTGCTATTTACTGTGACTTTTGGATATGCAGTGCCGCCTGCAACGTTTGCTTGCACCGCAAGTAACAATTGGTTGCTGCCATTTAAACCAAACTCATCACCAATTTTTATGCCGCCCAGAACGCTGGTAGTAGCAACACTGGTTGAGAGGATGCCATTACCATCAACAGCAAGACCAGTCCCTGCAATAACAGCGCCTTTTACTGCAGTAGTAGCAACAGGCAAATCAGCCGCGACTAAAGCAGCCGTGCTAACGATATGGCCTTGCAGATCGTAGGTGATACCGCTGCGAGTGCTAGCGCCGCCTGCAACTGCATTACTGTGGCTTAATGCGCCACCGCCGGTAAGCGTAAAACCGCCTGCTGCTGGTATTGATACGCCGCCGACAACAGATGATGTAGCAACTGGTACATCAGCGCCAGCAAGCGTTGCGCCTACGGTTACGTGGCCTCTGGTGTCAACAGTTACTTTTGTATAGGTGCCAGCAGTCGCCCCACTGGTTGCATGTTCAAGGCTGCCGGTGCTTGCATTCCGAACAATCGGGCTGGTAGGTGCTACCAGTTGCAGATTGCTGCTGCTAACCGTTACGCCACCAGTAGCTGGGATGGTGCTGGTGTCTAATTTGGCAGCGGTTACCGTGCCATTCGTAAGATTGGTGCCGCTGATGCCGCTTAGGTTGACTTTGGCTACTGGTATTGAGGCATCGTCTACTAATCCAGCGCCTGTTTGGATTAAATTCTTAACTGTAATTCTTTTGGTATCACTGCTAGACAGCGAAAAAATGGGCAGTTCGTCTGCGGCAACTGGTGTCGTAAGTTCGACAAGTTGATGGATCGTTTGGTCAGCCATTACAGTTCCTCCACGAGCCTTACTGTGCCCTCAGTGTTGGGTATTAGCAATAGTCTATCACCGGCAGAGTTAAGAACAAGATCGCTCCAGGTAGTAGTTTGAACCCGCAGAGCAATTTCGCCTGTTGTCACAAACGTAAACCGAGATTCAATGATGTCGCCAGCAGTGCATCCAACCGCCGCTTGCGTAATAATGCCTGTGACTTCATACCATACCGAATCATTAGCAGCATTGGCTCCTTTCCCTTGCCCTTCTCTTAAAATATAAAACCGTGCATCAAAAGTAGCACCAAATTGTTGTCGTAGAATTAGGTTATGTAAATAAACGGCAACTTCAGTTTCGCCAACGCTGGCATAATCAAACTGGCAATCAATAGCACCGCTGCCAGTAATTACTGTGCTGTATTGGCTTCTAAAGTCTTCACTAAGGCTGGTAGTATCAACGGCTTCACGGTCTGTTGATAATTCAAAACGTATAATATTTGCTAAAATTCTAGATATAGCATTTACAATTTTGCAAGTGATACTAATTGATGCAGCAGGAACAGCCAACCCAACGCGGCCTTCAGGCAAGCCAGCTACTGCGTGTTGGTAAGTATCATATAGGCGTATGCCACCTAACTGGTCTACGTTAATAAACCAACTACCTTTTGTTTGTTGCGTATTAACTACCCACCCGGCTGCGGTTATAAAAGTTAGGACAGTAGCGCCTCCGTCAAGTTCAATAAGATCTCCTGTTATTAAAGCGCCTTGCTTAAAGTCAAAGCTGAACATATCTTTTACAATTTCTACAGCAGCGGGTGCAATAACGCCTGTAATTACTTCTTCGCTGCTACGGCTGAAAGTTACATTGCCTGCATTGCCAAGATAGACGGTCATAGTGTTACGCCAGTTGGTGCGCCAGTAAACTGGAACTGGATGCTAGCCTGCATCACTTCACCAACGGCACAACTTAACTCTGCACTGGTAATAATACAACTGCCTTGAATTAACTTAGTGCCCCAGCCAAGTTTGATAACAAGTATATCCGATTCGCTTACGCTGCTAGTTTTTATTATGCGTTCTAGTAATGGTTTTGCTGCCTCGTCGTAATAGAAGATTGTTGCACTGCCGCTGCTAGTGCGTAAACCTGGAACATAGGTGCGATCACCATCAGCAAGCACTGTGGTTTCAAGCGTATCAACCGTGGCGGAGATGCTCCAGTTGCTTACTTTGGCTACGACTGTGCCGTTATAGGTGAGGGTGCCATCTTTGCCGCTGTAGTAGGTCATGAATCAAGCACTCCAATTAGTTTTACCGTAACGGACATGCGCCCAGGTTTCACACTATTAAACTGCGGTGGTTCCGCATAACGATATTTTAGCCCAAATGGTGTGGCGCTATACCTAGCACTAGCAAAAGCATTGGGATTGGGATCTGGGTAGTAGCCGGTTAATGATGCAGCATCTACATACGTACCAGGCAAACTCAAGCTTGGATGTGTCACTACACCATTAACTGGTGACGCAGTTGTAAACCATGCTGGAGGGGATTTTGTTGTATCTAAACCAAAATAAAACGTTGTTCCAATAAATCCTGGTACATCGGTATAAGCTTGGCCGTATACAAACTTACCGCTAGGATTATGAAAACCAGGTGCCCCTGCCTTCGGCTGCTCTAATAACAAAAAATAATACAACGTTCCATTACAAGCTAAATAATGATCGTGGATTGATGCTGCTAGGGCATCAGTAATATTGCTATATTCTAAATCTAAAGTTTTATCAAATGCCTTGTTGCCATATTGCACCCGCGCTTCAATGCCGCTTTGTGAGCGGAAAGTTTTACCCGCAAAATCACCAGGTGACATCGACCGTGCTGTAGGCACAAGGTCTGGAAAGTTGGGACCTGCAGTACTCATTGTTCGTTTTGCACTTCAAATAGCGTTGCATCCATGTTTAGGTATGTGATCTTGCCATCAGTCTCAACAGGTACGTGACTGCCGGTTATTTCGACCATTCCTTCCTCATCATAAGCGATCATCTCTGCCTTATACAAGCGGTTGCTAACACTAGAGTTGTATTGCGTGAATACGCTGTTTGCAAAGTCAGGCGTTGTCTTACCATCAGCACCGATCACCATTGACCGTTCTTCTACCTCCGTCATGCTGGAACGCCAGAAATATACGGTGTAAGTGCCAGCCGCCATTGGGCTGCTAGACACCACCGTGCCATCTTGCAATACATAACCATTCTGGAATCGCTCGACATGCCTTGCTTGGCTTGATACCCGGAAATATTGCCCTGGCTGTAAAGCTAACCCACTTGGTAAAGTCTTAAATGATATTACATGCGTGATATGGTAGCGCATGTTAATTAACAATTTTGCAAACTTTATAGCGTGATCTGCGCTAGTACAAAAACCAGTGAAATCAATGGCCTCAACTTGTGGGTCGGGATTAGCTGGATCAATACGTTTAACCAGGATATTGCGTGTTTCAGCAAACCCATTCTCCACTTCGTCGCGCATGGTAACTAATACTTGCGGCGCTTTACGTTGCTCCGCAGGATACCAATTCACGCTAAGCGAATCTTCAATAATATTGCCATCAGTAAATAATGCAGATATTACCGGCTTACGATCATACGCACCGCCTAAGCTGTAACCGCTTAAATCTGATCCTTTATTAACCGGAAAAGTTGGCTGTAGTGATAACTTGCCACCTAATACTAAAAAGTCTAAGAAGAAATATTGCGCATTCTCATGGCCCCAATCCCTGATATTTACTGGTGCTGATAACACGCCATCCCAATAGAAATCATTTGCTAGGCATACCTTACAGCCTTCTGCAAAGCCGTTCCAGTCAATCATGCTCGTAGGCATCAAGCTAGATTTAGCAACAAGGTGATACAGAATTTCTGGATATAAGTTTGATGCGTCGTAAATTGCAGTGCTATTTGCGTTAACAGGATCGTCGTAGGCGTTGCCTGTGGCAGCATTTACTATTTTGCGCACTTTACATC
>Ga0310324_10145_pt1 | contig 9119 bp, 9 predicted proteins | sample LakSupSRFTotalB5_FD_195538 | JGI IMG/M metagenome (GOLD analysis project Ga0310324, IMG submission 195538) | Enriched freshwater cyanobacterial communities from Lake Superior, Ontario, Canada - SU02.SRF.Total.B5 (v2) (version 2) | ecosystem: Environmental > Aquatic > Freshwater > Lake | place... | reverse complement strand
GGCCAGGGTGCCGGTCATGGGGCGGGGCCGGAAGGTGCCCCAAGCCTGTCACAGACCGGCACAGACCGGCACAGCTCGGGCAGCGATCGCCTAGCTGCTGGCCAGGAGGTGCTCCCGCACAGCCACCAGGTCCGCTCGGGTCAGGTCCCTGGGCCGGCCTGGCTCGATCGAGCCGTTGCGCAACAGGTAGGCGGGGTGGAAGATCGGCATGCAGGCACGCCCCGCAAGGGACTGCCACTGGCCACGCAGCTGGCTGATCGGGCCCTTGAGCCCCAGGACCGCCTGCAGGGCGGTGGCACCGACCAGCACCAGCACCTGGGGTTGGACCAGGGCGATCTGCTGCTGGAGCCAGGGCCGGCAGGCGGCCAGTTCCAGGGTCGTCGGTTTGCGGTTGCCGGGGGGGCGGCACTTCACCGCGTTGGCGATGTAGGCGTCCTGATGGCTGTCGAGGCCGGCCGCTGCGAGCAACTGATCCAGCAGCTGGCCCGAACGCCCGACAAAGGGTTGGCCGAGCTCGTCCTCCTGGGCCCCAGGGGCCTCGCCGATCAGCATCAGCCGCGCCTGGGGGTTGCCGCGGCTGAGCACCACCCGCTGGCGGCCGAGGGCCAGGGAGCAACGACGGCAGGCGTGGCACTGCTGGGCCAAGGCGTCCAGAGCGGCCTCGCGGGCCCTGGGCGAACCCCCAGCCGGGCTCGCCAGGCCGGAGCCGATGGCGAGGGGCGACGCAGGCAGGCTGTCGATGGCGCTGGTCTGGCGGGCATGGCCAGATTCCCATGGCACCAGGGCAAGGGCCATGGGAATCTGGCCCCAAAAGGTGTCTTCGGAACCTTTGTGGTGGCCGGAGTAGGGCAGGATGCAAGATTGTCCAGGCATTCCTCGGGATGCCGCCCCCGACGCTGCACCGATGCTGCGCCCGATTGAGCTCTCTGCCCGGGCAGAAGCGTTGCAGCCCTCCTTGACCCTGGCCATCGCCGCCCGGGCCAAATCCCTGCGCGCCGATGGCCATGACATCTGCAGCCTCAGTGCGGGGGAGCCGGATTTCGACACGCCGGCCTTCATCCGCCAGGCCGCCACGGCGGCCCTTGAGGCCGGCCATACCCGCTACGGACCGGCCGCTGGCGAACCGGCCCTGCGCCAGGCGATCGCCGCAAAACTGAGCACTGAAAATCAGGTTCCCACCAGGGCCGACCAGGTGCTGGTCACCAACGGCGGCAAGCAGGCCCTCTACAACCTCTTCCAGGTGCTCCTAGGGCCAGGCGATGAACTGCTGCTGCCTTCGCCCTACTGGCTGAGCTACCCGGAAATGGCCAAGCTGGCCGGCGCCAGTGTGCGTCTGATCCCCAGCGCCGCGGCCGACGGATTTTGGCTCGATCCCCACCAGCTGGAGTTGGCGATCACGCCTGCCAGCAAGTTGCTGGTGCTCAATAGCCCCTCTAACCCCACCGGCATGGTGCTCGGCCTGGAGGATCTCGAGGCGATCGCCGCGGTGTTGCGCCGCCATCCGCAGGTGGCGGTGGTCTGCGATGAGATCTACGAATTTTTGCTGGCCCCAGGGCTCACCCACCACAGCTTTGCGGCCGTGGCCCCCGATCTGGCAGGCCGAATTTTCACGGTGAACGGCTTTGCCAAGGGCTGGGCCATGACCGGCTGGCGGGTCGGCTGGCTGGCGGGGTCCCAGCCCGTGATCGCCGCCGCCAGTGCCCTCCAAAGCCAAAGCACTAGCAACGTCTGCAGCTTCGCCCAATACGGCGCCCTGGCGGCGATCAGCGGCCCCCGGGACTGCGTGCTGGAGATGGCGGCCGAATTCAGCCGGCGCCGCCGCCAACTCAGCGATGGCCTGATGCAACTTGGCGGGTTGGCCCTGGTCCCGCCCCAGGGGGCCTTCTATGCCTTCGCCGACATCAGCAGCAAGGGCCTCGATTCGATGACCTTCTGCAACCGACTTCTGGAGGAGCAGGGCCTGGCGGCCGTGCCCGGCGTCGCCTTTGGCGATGACCGCTGCATTCGCCTTTCCTGCGCCGCCTCGCCTGCGACGATCGAGGATGGCCTGGCCAGGCTTGGGCGGTTCCTCGCCAGTAGCTGAAGGCCGACAAGCCCCGTCAACCCTTCCCTTCCCTCCATTGATGGCCATTCGAGAACGTTGGGCCGCTGTCCTGGCTGGCCTGTCGATGGTCCTGCTGCCGGCGGCCCTGCCTGGGGGAAACCCCGGTGGACCCAGCCTGCTCCCCCCTGCCCGGGCCGAACAACCCCGGAGCCAGGCCAAACCGGTGTTGCGCATCGGCGCCATCCCCGACCAGAAACCGGAAAAACTGAACCGCCTCTATCCCCTGGTAGCCGCGGAACTGGAGCGCCAATTGGGTGTGCCGGTGACCTACGTGCCCGTGGTCGACTACACCGCCGCCGTGACCGCCTTCCGCACCGGAGACCTGGATCTGGTCTGGTTCGGGGGCCTCACCGGGGTGCAGGCGCGCCTGCAGAAACCCGGCGCCCAGGTGCTCGCCCAACGGGACATTGATGTGGCCTTCCACAGCATCTTCATCGCCAACACAGGCAGCGGCCTAAAACAAATCCGTGACGTCAAGGGCCTAACGGCACTGAAGGGCAAGCGTTTCACCTTCGGCTCGGAAAGTTCCACCTCGGGCCGGCTGATGCCCCAGTACTTCCTGGCCAAAGGCGGCGTGAAACTGGCCGATTTTGCCGGTGGCGCCCCTGGCTTTAGCGGCAGCCACGACACCACCATCGCCCTGGTGCAAAGCGGCGCCTACGACGCCGGCGTGGTCAACGAGCAGATCTGGAGCACCAACCTGCGCGACGGCCGGGCCAACCGGGCCAAGGTGGTCGCCATCTGGCGCACACCGGGCTATCCCGATTACCACTGGATCGGCCAACCCAACCTCGACCAACGCTTTGGCAAGGGCTTCAGCCGCAAGCTGCAGGGGGCGATCCTCAGCTGGCGCACCAGCAATCCCCTGCAGAAACAGATCCTGACCCTGTTCGGCGCCCAGCAGTTCAGTAAAGCGACGGCGGCCAGTTACAAGCAGATCGAACAGGTGGGTCGCCAGATCGGCAAGATCCGCTGATGCCCGTAGCGCCGGCCAGGGAGCCAGTCCTGCCGAATCCAGGACCAGGAGTGTCGTCCCAGGAGCTGCCCTGGCTAGAGCTGAGCCAGATCACGGTGCCCGGCCGCGGCCGGCCGCGGCTGGATCGGGTGTCACTGGCCATCGGCGGCGGCGAACGGGTAGCCCTGCTGGGGCCTAGTGGCGCCGGCAAAAGCAGCCTGCTGGCCGTTGCCAACGGCCAGCTCAAGCCCAGCTCCGGGTCGCTGCGCTGGCTTGGGGCCCCACCGGCCCGCTCGGGCCGGGCCCGGCGCCGCCAGCAGGCGCGCATCGGCACCCTCTGGCAGGACCTGCGCCTGATCGAGGAGCTGAGCGTGCAACAAAATCTCAATAGCGCCCGGCTGGCGACCTGGGGCTGGCCCCGGGCCCTGCTCAACCTGCTTTGGCCCCTGGACACGGCCGCCAACCGGGAGGCCCTCGCCCAGGTTGACCTGGGCGCCGAGCTGCTCGTCCAGCCGGTCAGCGCCCTCTCCGGCGGCCAACGCCAGCGGGTGGCGATCGCCCGCCTGCTGCGCCAGGACCCGGAGTTGCTCCTGGCCGATGAACCCCTGGCCAGCCTCGATCCGCGCCTGGCATCCGAGCTCCTGCAGCTGCTGCTCGACCAGGTGACCCCCCGGCGGGCCCTGCTGCTCAGCCTGCACCGCCCCGACCTATTGGCCGGCTTTGATCGGGCCATCGGCCTGCGCCAGGGGCAGGTGCTCTTCGATCAACTTGCTAGCAGCATCGGCCCCGGCGACCTGGCGGCCCTTTACGACGGCGAACTGCCGGGATCCGGGCCGTGATTGCCTCCTGGATTCCAGTCTTTCGAACCCGGATTCGCAGGAGCTTGGCGGGGCGGGGCGGGGGCAAGGGGCCGAGCCCCGATCGGGCCAGAATCGCCCAAAACGGTCCGTCCGGCGTCGCCGCACCCCTGGCGATGGTGGCCCCGGCGTTGGTGTTGATCCCGGTGCTGGTGCTGCTGCCGGGCCTGGTCCATGGCGGCGGTATCGACCTACTCAAAGAGTTCCTCCAGGCGGCCATTACCCCTTCCCTCGATCCGCTGGTGCTGGGCTCGGCCGTCTCGGGCCTGGGCGTCACCGTGGGAATCGCCCTGCTGGGCTGGGCGGCCAGTGCCCTCCTAGGGCTGGCCCTGGCCCTAGCCAGTTCGCGCCAGGTCTGGAGCAGCTGCTGCGGCCAGACCTGGCCGGCCAACTTCCTGCGGCGGCTATTGGCCGTGCCGCGCTCGATCCATGAGCTGCTCTGGGGCTTGCTGCTACTCCAGCTCATCGGCCTGCAACCGGCCGTGGCAATCGCCGCCATTGCTATCCCCTACGCCGCCCTAGTCGCCCGGGTGCTCAGCGACCAGATCGATGCCCTACCCAGCGGTGCCCTGGCGGCCCTGCGCTGCGCTGGCGTGGCCGCCCCCCAGGCCCTGGTCACCGCCCTGGGGCCGCCCCTGCTACCCGGCCTGCTCAGCTATGGCGGCTACCGACTCGAATGCGCCCTGCGCAGCGCCACCCTGCTGGGGGTGTTTGGCCTGGGGGGCCTGGGCACGGAGCTCAAGCTCTGCCTGCAATCCCTGGAATTCCATGAACTCTGGACTGGCCTCTGGCTGCTGCTGGCGGTGATGCTGCTGCTGGAAACGGGCCTGGCGGGCCTGCGCCGCCGCTGGTTAATGCCCCGCCGCCTGGGCTTGGGGGGGCTGACCTTCACCCCCCTGGGCCCCGAATCCGGCGCCGGGACCAGGGGGATGGGCCAGACGGCCCGGCCGGACGACCTGGGCCGGCGCGGCCGCGAGATGGTGCTGGCCCTAGTGGTGCTGGGGCCGCTGCTGGTCTGGCTGGCCCGGGCCATGGGCGTGCAGCCCCTGGCCCTGCTGCACTGGCAACCGTTGCCCAACCTGGGCGGCAGCTCCTGGGCCAGTGTCCTGGCCCTGCCCTGGCCCCAGCTCGTGGGCAGCACCCTGCTGCTGACGCTGGTGGCTGCGGGCTTGGCGGTGGGGCTTGCGCCCCTGCTGCTGCTGGTGATTGCCCCTTGGCCCTGGGCGAGGCCCCTGCTGCAACTGACCTGGGCCCTGGCCCGCCTCTGGCCGCCGCCCCTCAGCGCCCTACTGCTGCTGTTGCTCCTCAAACCGGGCCTGGTCACGGCCGCCCTGGCCCTGGGCTTCCACAACCTGGGCATCCTCGGCCGCCTACTGCTGGAAGCCAGCGACGATTACCAGGCCCCGGCCGAGATTGCCCTGCAGGGAGCGGGTGTCGGCCCACGGCTGGCCCTGTTCTATGGCCGTTTCAGCGGCCTGGCCCGCAGTTACCTGGCCTATGGGGCCTACCGGAGCGATGTGATGCTGCGCGAGAGCGTGGTGGTTGGTCTCGTGGGGGCGGCGGGGCTGGGCACCCAGCTCCTGGAGAGTCTCAGCAGTTTTGCCTGGGACCAACTCCTAGGCCTACTGGTGGTTTACGCCCTACTCACCCTGGTGGGGGAAGATCTCAGCGACCGGGCCCGGCTCCAGCTTCTGGCCCCCGCCTAACCAGCCTGCACCGCCTTGCCCCATGGCCCAACCCGTCCCCCGCAAATTGATCGTGCTAGGGGATAGCGGCGTCCTGGGTTGGGGTGATCCCGAGGAGGGCGGCTGGTGTGAACGCCTGCGCCGCCATTGGATGGGGCTTCCGGGCGGTCCCGTGGTCTATCCGCTCGGGGTCCGCGGCGATGGTCTGGAGCGGGTCGCTGCCCGGTTGGAACGGGAGGTGGCCTGCCGCGGTGAGCTGCGGCGCCAGTTGCCCCACGGCATCCTGCTGGCGGTGGGCCTCAACGACAGCGCCAGGGTCGGCCGGCCCGATGGCCGGGCCCAGCTCGATGGCGATGGCTTCCTGTTTGGACTCCAGCAGCTGATTCGCCAGGCCCAGGCCCTGGCGCCGGTGTTCGTGCTGGGCCTGACCCCGGTCGATGAAGCGGTGATGCCCTACGCCGGGGTGCTCTGGTATTCCCTAGCGGCCATTCAGCACTACGAAAGCCTGCTGGAGGAGGCCTGCCTGGAGGCCAATGTGCCCTTCCTGTCGCTGCTGCCCTCCCTACGGGCAGACCCCCATTGGCTGCATTGGCTTGATGGCGATGGCCTCCATCTCAACAGCGAAGGCCATCGCCAGGTTTACGGGCGCCTACGCCAGTGGCCGGCCCTGTTGCAGTGGGCCGGCCTGGAGCCGGTGTCGCTGGCCACACCCCTGGCCTGAGTGGCGGGCTGGGGGCACCGGGCAGCGATCGGGCCCAGGCCGCTGGGGGCTTGGGGTGCCTGGCCCGCATCCCCCAGGGGGGTGAAGGGCATCCCCCCAGGGGGAGGACGCGGATGGGGCAGGGACGGCAGATCCTATGGAGCCCGATCCCAGGTCCCCATGGCCATCCCCCGGCAGGTTTCAGGCCCGATTAGCCCCATCGGCAGCCAGAACCTGGCTCCCCTGGTGGCCTACGCCCTCAACCGCAGCCTCAAGCAACGCAACCAGCTCGCCTTGAGCAACCTGCCGTTGGTGAAGAAACTGGCCCGGCGCGAAAGCCAGCTCAGCCCCGTGCCCATGGAGGACCTGGAGCAATCGGGCTGCATTGGCCTGATCAAGGCCCTGGAGGCCTTTGATCCAGCCCGCAGTACGGCCCTCAGCAGCTTTGCGGTTCCCTACATCCGCGGCGCCATCCGCCAACACCTGCGCGACCGCTGCCAGCCCCTGCGCACCAGCCGCGGCCTACGGGAGCTCCATGGCCGGGGCCAGCGGCTCCAGCTTGAACGGCAGCACCAGGGTCAGCCGGTTCTGGCCGAGGACGACCTGGCCGGGAGTTTGGGCGTGACGCTGGCGCGCTGGCGGGAGGCCTGCGGCGCAGCCCGGGCCCTGAAGGTGACCAGCCTGGACCAACCCAGGCCGGGAATCGATGGGGAGGGCGATGGCCCCGCTCAGGCCCGCAACCAGGGTTTGGTCGAGCTGCTGGCCGATCCAGGCGGCCTCGATCCGCTCGAATGGGCCTGCGGCCTGGAACGGCGGCAACGGCTCGAGCAGCTTCTTGGCCTGCTCAAGCCCCAGGAGCGGACCCTGCTCCTGGGGCGGGTACTTGGCAACCGATCGTTTAACGACCTGGGACTTGCGATCGGGATGAGCGGCAAGGTGGCGCGAAAGCGCTATGGGGCCTTGCTCAGTTGGCTCCGGCCCCAGCTTGATCCGGCCTTGCTGCCGTGACCGCCAGGCCATGGCCAACCGCCTAGGCGAGTTGCAGTTGAACAGCCAGGCCGATGGCCAGGAGGGCTGCAATCAGGGTCTGGACGCCATTGACCAGCTCATTGCTGAGCCAGCCGATGCGGCCCTGGAGGGTGGCGCCAATCAGGCTTTCGATCAGGGTCGCCACCAGGCCCACCAGGGTCACCAGCACCCAGGGGCCGGCGCCCTGCAACACGCCCAGTTGCAGGCACACCAGGGCCATCAGGGCACTGCCGACCAAACTGGCGAGGCTGCCCTCCAAGCTGATCGCCCCCTCCGTACCGGGGGGCACGGGCCGCAGGCTGGTAACCAGCACCGTGTGGCGCCCCCAGCGCTTGCCGATCTCACTGCCGCAGGTATCGGCGAGCTTGGCGCTGAAACTGGCCGCGAATCCGATCAACAGCAGGGGCACGGGCGCCCAGGGCAAGGTGCACAGCAGGGCCAGGCCAGCGCCTGTGGCGGCTGACCCCCAAACATTCTCAGGCCCGCGCCGGCCGCCGCGGGCCTCGGCCAGGCCCAGCTCCTGCTTACGACGCAGGCCCAGGCGGGTGACAAGCGAGCCAAGCAGCAAATAGAGAACCACCGCCAGCCAGCCGGCCCAACCGAGGCTGCCCCAAAGCAGGGTGCCAAGGATGCCGGCATGGACCCAGCCGGCCCGGGTCAGCAAAGGTGCCCGCTGGGCCAGGGCAATCAACAGGCCATTGAGCACCAGGGCATCGCGCCACTGCAGCAGCCGCTCCGGCGACTCCAAAAGCAAATACGCCAGCACGACCGCGCCCCGACTGCTCCCCTAGCTGAACACAGGCAACGCCGGGGGGCGAGTCAAGCCCAAGGCCGGCGTCGGGCTCCAGGCAAGCTTCTGTTGCACTGCCCTAAGCCGGAGCCAGCCAGGGCCGCCGCCAACGGATAATCGAAGGCATTGCCTGGTCTGCCGCCGTCATGGTTTTTAACCGCAAGGGGTCGTTCTTCCTGAACCTCGACGACCAGGCCCCCGCCGAGGCCGCCCAGGTGGCGCCGGTGCGGGCCCCTGAGAGCAAAGCCAAGGCCGACAAGACGTCAACCCCCGTGGCTATTGCCGCAGCAGCAGCTCCAGCCGCCGCAGCCGACCCCAGCCCCACAACCAATACACCGGCCCCCACCACCGGCGTGACCACGGCCGAAGCGATTGCCGCCGAGCTGCGCGCCGCCCAGGAGGCCCGTCCGGCCCAAACCTTCATCACCTTTGCCCCCGAAAGGGTTAGCGCCGGGGGCGCCCTGCCGATGGCCCGGCGTAAGGGCGGCGCCAACCTGGCGGGCTTCAAGGCCATGGCTGGCAGCCTGTTCGGCAAGTAAGCCTTTCCCGTAACCCCAGGCGAAGCCAGGGCCCCGCGAGGCCCAAGCCGAATGGACGCGACAGGCCGTTCAGCAACCCCAGCGGCGGTAGCGCCAATCGCTGAGCAATCCCAGGCCAGCCACCGCAGCGGTGGAACTGCGCAGGATGCGGGGCCCCAGGTCCACGCCAATCCAGCCCTGGTCCCGGGCCAGGCTCTCCTCGGCGCCACTCCAGCCCCCCTCCGGTCCGCAGGCCAGCCACAGGCTGCCTTGGGGCCCGTTGGCGGTCCAACGGTCCAGGGCCTCAAGCAGGGGCAATCCCCCGCTCTGGCGCGTCGTTGCAAACAGTTTGAGACCGGCCGCGGAGCCTGGGGCCCTCCCGGTGGCGGTGGCGTCATGGGTCGGTAGGGGACTCGTTCCCCCCAGCCAATCGCGAGCCGGCCGGGGATCCTGCAGTTGGGGCAGCCAGGGACGTTCACAC
>Ga0310324_10144_pt1 | contig 9121 bp, 7 predicted proteins | sample LakSupSRFTotalB5_FD_195538 | JGI IMG/M metagenome (GOLD analysis project Ga0310324, IMG submission 195538) | Enriched freshwater cyanobacterial communities from Lake Superior, Ontario, Canada - SU02.SRF.Total.B5 (v2) (version 2) | ecosystem: Environmental > Aquatic > Freshwater > Lake | place... | reverse complement strand
TTCTGGATCAATTACCGCAAATGCAACGGAATGGAACATCAAATCCCACTGACAAAAATATGGATATTCCCAACTATCTGGCATTGATATAATATCATCGGCATAAAGCCTGCTCCAGTAGGAATTTGGGCTATGTTTTCGTTCTTCTGGTGGCGCTGGTTGGTTTGGATCACCGTTTAACCAACGAGTAACACTCCAATGATAAAACTTTTTACACCATAACAAACCACTTGCCGCTGATCTAAAGATTAGCGAGTCATCCTTACTCAATCCAACAGAGATAGAATCAAGGTAAGCGATACATTCCTTTTCCCGGTTATTAATTATATTATCAAAACTTTGATTAAATGGCTCTGAGATCAAACAATCACTTAATCGTAGATTCACAATCCATTCCTCATTGGATAGCAGCTGCTTCTCCAACACCAAGCCAGCTTTACTACCTATTCTCGCTGGATTTACAGCATCAAGCTCTCCATTCACAATATAACGATGAAATGCATCTTTTACAAATGGCTGACAATTTGGTTTATCATAAAGAAGTTGAGTATTTGTTTCGTTTTCAGTGAATATCCATTCGCCTGGTTGATCGCAAGTTAAATAATATGAGCCAAGCTCATGAATATCATCTGTATTTACGCCAGTTTCATTGCGCTGGATTGTTTTACGTTTTTTCCAATTCTCCCTATAGCCCCAATCCCATTCATTCCGGAGCCAAAGACTAGGAATTAAGTTCAAAGCTGCTGTATTAGGGCCGCGGTTTATAACCTTAATTCGTATCAAGATGTCGGTAGCACTTGCCTTGGCGTAATCAACAAAAACATCAAAATAACAATTTTCTGAAAAGATTCCTGTGTCAAGCAACTCATATTCAGGCTGCTGCCGGCTACGGCTAGCATTTTCCTGAACTAGATGTTTATAAGGAAATTCGGATTGGGGATACTTATATAGCCCACGCATGAAGCTATGGGTGGGGGTATTAAGAAGATGATAAAAATAATCCTTCAAATCCTCACCATGGTTTCCCTCGTCGTTTCCGAGGCCAAAGGGCCTCTCTTTTAAGATTGGATCATTTCCATTCCAGAGCGCGATACCAAAACAAATTCGACCATGGGAATCACTTATACCTAAGAGACCATCCTCTCCCCAGCGATAGGCCCTAGATCTAGCTTGATCGTGGGGGAAAGAGGTCCAGGCGTTGCCATCCGCCGAATAATCCTCTCTAACAGTGCCCCATTGCCTATCACTTAAATAACTACCCCACAATCCCCATGCTTTATGCCCCTCATCGCGCTCAGCAATACGTTGCAGCTCTGAACTCACAAAACTGCCTCTAAATGATTAGCCACACGTAATGCATTGGCTATAACAGTGAGCCCAGGCCCAATACTAGGGCAACTTGGAAATACGCTTGCATCAGCAATATATAGATTTTGTATCTCATGGCTCCTCCCCTCTAAATCAACCACTGAAGTAGCAGGATTGCTACCCATTCTGCAGGTGCCGCAGGCATAACCCATCACACTAATCGGAGCCTCACCCCGTGGATGTGTGGGTGATTGACGCACCACATGGGTTAAAGGGTCGGCTTCAATTGCCTTTAAAGTGTCAATCCAGCGATAAACCAAACGGTCGTGAGCTTCGGTATTATTTGCAATATAATTAAGCCTGATCTGCTCACCTTGCAACGTTATTTTATTGTGAGGGTCTGGTAGTACCTCAGTCATAGCCCACCAAGCAACAGAGCGGGCAGCTAATTCCTCTAGACCAAAATTAGGTAATAATTTAGAAACTAAAGATAAAACCGGAGGTGATTCAGCAAACAATGCATCCTGCAAAACACCCCCACAACTCTGGATATGGCCAAGGGGAAAATTAACATTTTTATCACCCCAGTAATAATCATTTATACCAAATGATCTCTGATAGCGGCCAGAGTTAGGTACAGCTGCCAATTGAAGTATAGAAGTGAGTTGCAACTTCATTAAATTACGGCCAACCTGATCTGAACCGTTACTTAAGCCTCGGGGGTGGGCATCACTGGTGGAACTCAATAAAATCGCAGGAGTATTAATTGCACCGGCGGCTAAAACAACATAATCAGCCTTAAATAGCCAGGCTTGATTTTTAATTAATGCCTCCACCCCTTTAATTTTGCTGCCCGAGGGATCAACATGTAAACAGCTAACTTTAGCTCCAGTTCTTAACTTGAAATTAGGGTGTGTAATCGCCTCTGCTACTCCAAATACTTCAGCATCACCGCTTGGATCCTCTTGATTATTAGACCAACTGATTGGTAGATCATAGGGATAACAATCATGGCGCAGCAGTGCTTCGCGTAGGGGCTCTAAAAATGGTTCCAGTGGCCTTGGTTTTCCCACGTAGGAGTTAGTTCTTGGCGGCTCGGTGGGATCAGCGCCACAAAGGCCATGAACATGGAATAATTGTTCAGCCTTATCATAGAAAGGGGCAAAATCTGAATAACCTATTTCCCAACTAGGTGATATCCCGGATTGCAAATGAACGGCTTCGAAATCTTTTTCGCGCATGCGCTCGAGCACAGCGCCCCAAATTTTGGTGTTACCACCTAATCCGTAAATTGTTTGAGGAGGAAAAGGATCGCCATCGGGGCCAAACCAACGCTCAGCTGGATGATATCTATCCTTTCGAAACAAATCCACATCAGCAACATTTTGATCTGCCAAAGCCATCTGACCGCCCCGCTCTAGCAGCAAAACCTTGTGGCCTTTTGATGCCAGGGCACCGGCCATTGTGCCGCCCGCAGCACCACTACCGATAATGATCACGTCGTAATGCGAGTCGTCAATGATCATTGGGATTCCTCCTTAAGAACGTTGCCACACATAAATAAGCAGAAAGAGAATGATCCAGATCACATCTACAAAGTGCCAAAACAGGGAGGTGGCTTGGATTCCCTGCTCGCCACCTTTGTAGTTGTTAGGTATAAACGATTTCACAAGCATTAACAACATAAGCAACACTCCTGTGAGCACATGCAAACCATGAAAACCAGTGAGTAGATAAAAGGTGCCACCGAAAGTGCCAGAGGTAAAGCCAAATTGGAGACCGCTCCATTCCACTGCTTGCCCCCAAAGGAAATAGCCACCCAAAGCCATGGTTGCTAACCACCAACCTCGGAATCCCCAAATGTTTTGACGAACCATCTGCCGTTCAGCCAAATAAATCGTGCCAGAACTAGAAACAAGAACGAATGTGTTTATTAAGGGGGTTTGCCATTCCAAACCTGCTACCCCATTCGGCAACCAATCAAGCGCATTTAACTTTAACAATGCAAATCCAGAGAAAAAGGCTATAAATATTACGCTTTCTGAGCAGAGAAAAATAATAAAACCAGTGAGGTTATGGCTGGCGTGCATTCCATGGCCTTCATTATTAGCTGTTGTGGATTCCATTCTTTATGCCTCTAAAGGAGATTGGGTTTCATAGGCCTCTTGGTTTTCCACAAGCGGCTTACCTGTGCCGTAGCCATAGGGTCCGCTGATAACAGTGGGCACGTTTTCTTCGAAATTCTCAGCTGGAGGAGGTGAGGGAAGCAACCATTCCAAACCGATGGCATTCCATGGATTCTGTGGAGCTTGCGGGCCTCGAACCCAAGAACTAATCATATTAAGGAGAAACGGAATAATGGAAACACCTAATAAGAAACTACCCAAACTAGCTACAACATTCCAAAATGTAAATTCTGGATCATAGGAAGATACTCGCCTCGGCATTCCCATCAAGCCGAGGGGATGCATTGGGAAAAAGTTAAGGTTTGTACCAATAAAGGTTAAAAAGAAGTGTAATTTACCAAGGCCTTCGTAGTACATCCGGCCAGTAAACTTAGGGAACCAATGATAGATAGCACCATAAATACCCATTACTGCAGCGCCGTAAATAACGTAATGGAAATGTCCAACTACAAAGTAAGTGTTATTAACATGGATATCTATAGGCACAGTAGCAAGCATAATGCCAGTAACACCTGCAAAAACGAAATTAAAAAGTCCGCCAAGGCTAAAAAGCATTGGGGTATTTAATCGTAATTTCCCGCCCCATATTGTTGCTAACCAGGCGAAAACCTTCACACCAGTTGGCACTGAGATAAGCATAGTTGTAACCATAAACAAATTTCTCATCCATTCCGGCACCCCACTAGGAAAGAAATGGTGCACCCAAACAATTAGGCCAAGGAATACAATTGCAAACGAAGCTAGGGCAACAAACTTATAACCAAAAACAGGCTTGCGTGAATGGCAGCTAAATAATTCAGAGAAGATGCCAAAGACGGGCAGAATAATCACATAAACCGCCGGGTGCGAATAAAACCAGAAAAAATGTTGATAAAGAACGGGATCACCGCCACCCTCAGGCTGGAAAAAGCTGGTACCAACTACTAAATCAAATAACAACATAATCGCACCGCCTGTTAAAGCAGGCAAGCCAATTAATTGAAGTGTTTGGGCAGCCCATACTGTCCAAATAAAAATCGGCATGCGGAAAAATGTCATACCAGGAGCCCGCATCCGAATAATCGTGGTTACAAAATTAACTGCGCCCATGATCGAAGAAACCCCTGAAAGAGCTACAGCAGTGAGCCACATCCCTTCACCACTCACAAAGTTTCCAAGGGGATTTTGCGTGCTCACCGGCGGGTAAGACCACCAACCAGAATTAGCAGGGCCTCCTGGAAGCAGAAAGCTGGAAATTAAAATAACCCCAAAAATTGGCACCAACCAGAATGCCACTGCATTCAGCCTGGGGAACGCCATATCCGGGGCCCCAATCATTGTTGGAATTAATAAATTATTAAGACCATTTAATACCGGAAAGATAAACATAAACAGCATGATTGTGCCATGCATTGTGTAAAGTCCGTTATATACAGTGCGATCCACCAGATCGTTCTCAGGAGTAATTAATTCTCCCCTCATAATCATGGCTAGCAAACCACCGATCAGAAGAAAAAAGATTGCGACGGTTATATATTGAATACCTATAACCTTGGCATCGGTATTAAAACTAAAAAATCGTTTCCAATTATCTGGGGCACCTGGAACCGGTGCATTTGATTTCAGTACACGAGGATCATAAGAAGCAAGAGTCATGGATTAACCGTTGTGGGGAAGTTGATTTGAGCCGGGCACATTTACCATCGGGGCTGGAGCAGGCACAACAGTGGGCCATCCCCTTGCACCTTCACTCTGGCGTTGTTTATATTCAACAATTGCATCACTTAAGCCAGGTTGCAGAGGCTGAGTAACCGCATTTTTCAACCAGTTGCTATATTCTTCTTCACTTTCTACCACAACATCAGCCTGATTTATAGAAAACCAGGTACCGCTATACATCGAATCCCTTAAACGGTAGCGCCCCTTGCGGTTGGGGGTGAGATTTAGATTGATTGCCCTACCGGGTATTATGTCTTGCTTCAACCTAAAAGCAGGAACATAAAAACCATGAATCACATCTTCGCTTACCAATCTAAAAGTAACGGGCTTATCAACTGGCAAATGTAATTCTGTGGAGCTAACTTTGGCATCTGGATAGTTAAATTGCCAAGACCATTGCCTGGCTGTAACCTCTACCTGTTCTGCAGGTAAGCGATCACCTAAGAAACCACCCACCTCCTCTATTGGATCACCGCGATGGATGTGCTCCATCGGACCCAGCACAGCAAGCTTTTGGTTAACACGAACAGAATAAAAAGCTATACCAAACACGATTAGTGCAGGTATAACTGTCCAAATAATCTCTAGCTTAGTGTTCCCTTCAATTGGCTCAGCATCGCTGGTATCATACTTTTCAGCCCTATTAAATACCACAACCCAACTCATTACTGATACCACACCAAAAAATACAAAGGTGGCTAGAGCTGTTTCAAAACTAAATAAGCCATCTACCAATGGTGCAGCGGTGGAAGCCTGGACTGGTAGCCAGTGATAAGCCTGGCGGCTCATCCAAACGCTAAATACAACTAATACTCCTGTCCATACGCTAACAATCGCCAGCGCTGAAATATTAATCCGGGAGGGAGGAGTGCTTGTCATGGCAAAGCTTCTCTGAGATTAGCGCCAGCTGCTAAAAGCTGATCTGCCGTGATGTGCACACCAAACTCAGCCGCCAGTTGAGCGCCCACGGTGCCATGAATACCTATTAAACCCATCATTAACACTCCGCTGAAAAGGTAAATCCATTGCACCTGCCTGCCAAGATCTTTGCGCCATAGGAAACGTTGGTAACCGCGCCAAATTGTCATTAAAACAATCAAAGCGAGCAACAAAACTCCCCCCACCCCGTGCCAAAGCATTGAAACAAAACTCTCGAGGCCAAAGGTGCTAATCACCCCAGGTAGTGGCACCGCAGTGAGCATTTCATAAAAACCTGCTGCCACCGTAAAAAAACTGATTACAGAGCAGGCCAGCAGGTTGTACCAACCCACATCATGCAAACCGGTCCTTGTAACAGGCAAGGCTAAAAATCTGAAAATGCGCTTCTCTAATGGGTATAAAGCACCAGCAAAATCAAACGCAATCGCTGTAACGAATAACCCGATCGTGAGGTGCACCAAATTAGGGTGAATAGGCAGGCTGTATGGGAGATCATTTGCTCCTAATCCAGCTGCGATTTGATTTAAGGGCGCCTCTGATTGCAACAGCACATTAAAAAACTGCATCACACCAACCCCGCCCGCATCGCTTCCACCACCTTCACCGTATGCAATCCATAAACCCAAATCAACTGATCACCCAGATAAACTTGTGCCACCACCAAAGCCGCTAACAAAGAATCAGCGCCGAGGAATGCGAGCGGCAAGCTAAGGGGATCTTTAGCTCGCAATACATAGCGCCAGCCCGTTAACACAGATAAAATTCCTGCGAGAGACCATCCAATGGTGCTATGTATATTTAAAATGTCGCGAGATGCCCCGTAGGGATTAGCCAAACCAGCCTCCACCTGGCCAAACATGATCGCAACAAAAATTGCAGTTGTAGCAAACAATAAGTTCCACCAACTCACCTCAAATAAGGCTCGTTTTCCCGCAATCACACCAATAAAATCAAAAAATACTGAGATTAACGCCATTGAAATCACAAAATGAACCACAATCGGATGAATCGTGTCCATCCAGGGCAAGTTGTGATCATTTAATGGCGGCAGCAGGTGCTCGAGCATGAGCGAACCAAAAACACTTCTTACATATTCTTTGGTAGTGCCGCAGGATTAAGAGTGTGTGAAATCTACCCGTTTGCTTTATGGATCAATTTCTATCCGGCTCCTGGCGCCTGGAATCCGACAGCCTTGGGGAGGTGCAGGTGCCCGCAGATCACTATTGGGGTGCCCAAACAGAACGGGCTCGCTTGATGTTCCAGCTAGGGCAAGACCCCATCCCCACCCCTTTGATCCATGCCATCGCGACAATCAAACGGGCGGCAGTTCAAACAAATAACAAACTTGGCCTCATCGACCAAGCACGCTGCAACTGGATTAGCCAGGCAGCAGAGGAGGTGGAAATTGGCAAATGGGATTTGCAATTTCCGCTTTCCACATGGCAAAGCGGCAGCGGCACCCAAACCAACATGAACGTGAATGAAGTAATCGCCAATCGCGCTTGCGAACTAGCTGGTGAACCTTTAGGCACTAAAGCCTGCGTGCATCCAAACGATCATGTGAATAAAGGCCAAAGCACCAATGATGTATTCCCAAGTGCCATTCAGCTGGCTAGCGAGCGTCAGCAACGGCTAGAGCTTCTGCCAGCAATAAGCGATTTGGCCGCAAGCCTTGAAATAAAAGCTGCTGCCTGGGCTGATGTGGTGAAAATCGGTCGTACCCATTTACAAGATGCAGTACCCCTCACCTTTGGCCAAGAAGTGGGAGGCTGGGCGGCCCAATTGCGCAGCGCCGCCTCACGAATCGAAGCGGGTTTTGAAGAATTACGGCAGATACCTCTGGGGGGAACAGCCGTTGGCACCGGCCTTGGGGCAAAGGCCGGTTTCGCTGCAGCTACCTGTGAATTGCTGAGCAGCTGGGAGGGGGTGAATTGGAGCTGCAATGGCAACCGTTTCGCCTTAATGGGTAGCCACGACGCCCTGGTGCAACAGATGGCTCGCCTGCGGCTGCTGGCGGGGGCGCTTCACAAAATTGTGAACGACATTCGCTTGCTCGCTTGCGGACCACGGGCTGGGTTAGCCGAACTGCTTCTGCCAGCTAATGAACCCGGCAGTTCAATCATGCCTGGCAAGGTGAATCCCAGCCAATGCGAAGCTGTGGCAATGGCTACGGCTCAAGTGATGGGCCTTGATCAAGCAGTTGCTATCGGTGGCAGTGGCGGCCACCTACAAATGAATGTGTATAAGCCTCTAATAGCGCTTAATTTGATTCGTAGTGGTGAATTACTGAGCCAATGTTGCTATTCCCTGCGGGTGCATCTTGTAGAAGGGATGAAATTAAATATCAACAAAGTTGAACACTATCGCGATCAATCCTTGATGCTTGTTACAGCCCTAGCACCAGTGATTGGCTACGACCAAGCAGCAAAAATTGCTCAACATGCCCATGCTGAAGGGCTTTCCTTACGGGAGGCTGCCCTTGCCCTGAATGCGATCAGCGCTAAAGCATTTGATCACAATGTGAACCCAAAAGAAATGACCACTAATCAAGATTAAGAGCGCCCCAGAAACGCCAATGTGAGCCCGATTAGTAAACTAAAAACCAAAGCGGCCCCAAGCAGCAATAGGGCAAATAACTCCCCTCCCGATAAAGCACGGCGCTCGGGAATAATCGTTTGCTGGATTGAAACCTTATTTGAAATTTTACTTGAATCTATGAATAAATCATTGAGTGATGAATCGTATCTGCGTCTTTGCTCTGGATCGCTCAAAACTGCCATTGCATCTTGTAAAGCTCGAAAACGCTCACTAGCCTCAGCGGCCGGGAGCTCGGTGGTGTCTGGATGAAAGCGTTTGCTGAGGCTGCGAAAAGACGCCCTCAATTCATCCTGGCTGGCCTCCAGTTTTACGCCGAGCAGGGCATAAAGATTGATATGGGGGCCGTTGAAAGCCAAGCCGCTGGGTTCTGCTTGTTGCGATCCTAGGGAAAC
>Ga0310324_10143_pt1 | contig 9123 bp, 7 predicted proteins | sample LakSupSRFTotalB5_FD_195538 | JGI IMG/M metagenome (GOLD analysis project Ga0310324, IMG submission 195538) | Enriched freshwater cyanobacterial communities from Lake Superior, Ontario, Canada - SU02.SRF.Total.B5 (v2) (version 2) | ecosystem: Environmental > Aquatic > Freshwater > Lake | place... | reverse complement strand
CAATTGTTTGAGCGCGGATAAAACCCCGTTCAAAATCAGTGTGGATCACCCCAGCTGCTTGCGGTGCAGTCATACCTGATTTGATGGTCCAAGCGCGGGTTTCTTTTTCACCTGTTGTGAAATAAGTGCGGAGGCCAAGCAGTTGATAGGTGGCGCTAATCAAACTGCGTAATCCACCTTCACTAACGCCCAAACCCTCAAGGTAATCATTGCGTTCATCTTCGTCAAGTTGAACTAATTCAGCTTCAACTTGAGCACTTACTTTTACAGTTTGAGCAGCCTCTTTTTTTGCTAATTCAGAAACCGCATCAACAAATAAATTGCCGCCCGCCAGGTGATCTTCATTTACATTGGCCGCATAAATAATTGGCTTTAAGGTTAAAAGTCCGAGAGGTTTAATTAATAACAACTCGTCTGGGTTAATCAACAAATTACGCGCTGCGCCGCCGCCATCAAGTTCCACGCCAATGCGGGCGAGTAAATCATCTTCAAGCTGGGCTTCCTTACTTGTGCGCAGTTGTTTTTTTAGACGCTCTCGCCTTTTATCAATTTGGGCAACATCCGCAAGAGCTAGCTCCAAATTAATTATTTCTGCATCCCGCAAAGGATCAACAGAACCGCTTACATGAATTACATCGTCGTCTTCAAAACAACGAACTACATGAACAATTGCATCCACTTCACGAATATTTGCCAAAAACTTATTTCCCAAACCCTCCCCTTGGCTGGCCCCTGCCACCAAACCCGCAATATCAACAAATTCAACCCTGGTAGGAATTGTTTCCTTTGAATTGGAAAGCAATTTCAGCTGCTCTAAACGCGGATCCGGCACCGCCACAGTGCCCACATTGGGCTCGATCGTGCAGAAAGGAAAATTGGCAGCCTGGGCTTGGGCGTTAGCCACCAGAGCATTGAAGAGGGTGGATTTGCCCACATTGGGCAGCCCCACGATTCCGGCTTTAAGCATTTCTCTAATTTAAAGGGTGAGCCGCACTCGCCAGTGCTGCTGTTTTCATGAAGAATGATTGCAGTGAAAACAGCAACCATCAACACACCTACCTTGCCTCAATCCGCACCAGCCCCATGGCGGCGTTGGTGGCCGGCTGCATTGGTGTTGCTAGTGCTCGTTAGTGGCGCTGGTTTTTTGTTGCTGCCTTTGCTTAAAGGGCCAAAAAGAGATATCGGGCCCTACGTAACCAAGGTGAACCAGGGCAGTTTGGCGGGAATCATCACTGCTAGCGGCGAAATCGAAGCGGAGCAGCGCGTAAACGTGAGCCCAAAAAGGCAAGGGCAACTGCTAGCGCTGTATGTAGATGAAGGCGACCAGGTAATTGCTGGGCAACCACTTGCCCGCATGGATCCAAGCGACATCCTCAACCGCCTAGAAGAACTAAGAGCACAGCAAGCAGTGGCCAGGGTGGATTTAAATCGCAGCCGCGGCGAATATGAAAGACGGCGCCAATTATTCAGCCAGGGCGCCCTCAGTGGCGACGATCTTGCACGCTTTAAAGCCAACTTTGATAGCAGCCAAGCTGCTTACAACGCCGCCTTACAACGCCTTGCCCAGCGAAAAGTTGAATCAGGTGATCTAGTAGTGCGCGCACCATTTGCTGGCACTATCACTAACCGATATGCAGATCCCGGTTCATACGTAACACCCACCACCGCAGCCAGTGCAACAGCAGGAGCCACAAGCTCTTCGATTGTGGAATTAGCTGCCGGCCTTCAGGTAAATGCCAAGGTGCCTGAAAGTGATATCGGCCGCATAAGAAATGGTCAGGCGGCCCGCGTGAGAGTGGATGCATTTCCTGATCAACGCTTTGCAGCGCAGGTAAAACGCATTTCACCACGCACAGAAAAGAGCAGCAATGTAACTACCGTAAAAGTAGAACTAGAGCTAATTAATCCACCCTTAAATAAATTGCGAATTGGTATGACTGCCGATATCGATTTTGACGCAGGCCGCCTAAAACCAAAGCCCTTGCTACCAACAGTTGCAATTGTTACTGAGAATGGAAAACCTGGGGTATTGGTGCCTGGCCCTGGCAACCAACCACGTTTTGTAGAGATAACCCTTGGCAGCAGCAGTGGCCGCAACACTCAAATCCTCACAGGGGTGAAAGCCGGTGAACAAGTATTTATTGATCTGCCGCCTTGGGAGAAAAAGCGTAAATCAGACTAAAAAAGAAAATCTCAACAATCCCTTATCCCAAATAAAACATAAAGTGTTAATATATAAAAAAATATTGCATCGATAATATCATTTATTACGCCTAAACCAACAAAATTCTCAAACGATTGTCGGTCATTAATTTGAAACTTAGCCTCATCATTACTCAGGCTAAAAAGTTGCTGGAGAACCAGCATTTTCAATAAACTAAGGGATCAATTCTTTTGCGGCCAGAATTGCTCTTACGCACTTGGCTATAACCCTTGTCAAGCAATAGCCGAAATGCCTCCCATGGAATTAATTCCGAAAGGCAAGTAAGAACAAGCTTCTTATTTTTGAACTTTGATACTCTTTGTTATTTGCTCCAAAAACCTTTTTAGTCCATTGGAAACAGTCAATTATCTCTAAGAATTATTACTTAAACTAAACTCTTATCTAGAGCTACATCAATTTTTCGAGGCGCCTTTAAGCAACTGACCACAAAAACAGGGGAAGCCCAGATTGAGGCTGCAGCCCGGGCGTTCATTGCCGGCTTGGCTACGATCACACCAAAAGGCGGTCATCACGTCGTTGGGATAATCCGACTTTTCAAAGGCAATAAAGATTCAGCGACTAACAACAGAACTAGTGCGATCAATCAGATCAAAGTAATCCTGGTGACAGCTCCTGCATTGCTTCCCGTGCAGCGTTCCGTATTGCTGGGTCGAACCCTTCTACTGCAACTAAGAAATGCTGCGTTATCTTGCTCGTCGAGTGCTGCAACTAGAGAAGGAGATCGCTGAATTACTAGAGGATCTTGTCAGCTCAAGATGGCAATGTTGTCAACCGTCGAGGTGATCACCAAATCATTAAACGACGCACTTGCCGTAATTCGACCAGAAGCCTCTAGCCCATAACTGCTAGAACAATGCTCTGCGCCATAAGCAACAAAAGCAGCCTCTCTCGAGTAATTAGCATCCGCATATGAAGATGTCATCTGATTACGATTAATATATAGCATTCCGTAACTATCAAGCGGGTTCAGCTTGAGATTCTCATACGTCAAAGATGAATTGACAACCGGAAGTTGACCGTACTCAATAATGGTGTCATTACTTTTTCCCCAATCATATGCTGCATTCAGATAGCCTTTGTCGCCAGGTTTGACCCCATTAACCGAACCTGTTAATGGATCAACCCGATAAAATAGGAGAGAACCCTCTGAAACTCCATAATTCTGAATTTCAATAACTTGGTTTGAGGGGTGATGGCAATCGACGTGGCCACTCGCCTCAAGTGCAAATGAGGCTTTTACCGCAAGATCAGTAAAGCCATTTGATGCGGCAGATTCCCTAAATTCAAAAGAATTGGTTCCTGTAGAAACAATATGAGATTTACCAGAGATATTGGCTGCATCGAAAGCAAAATAAGCGATAGTCTTTTCTTGTTGCACAACAACGAAGGGTGCGAAGATTTCACCAGCACGGAAAGCACTACCTTGGCTTGAACCCGAATCCAGAGCCAACGCCATGGCCTGATTCAGGTCTGAGGCGAGATTGGAAGCATTAAGAGCTGTCACTAGATAGCCAGGTGATCCAGGACTAACAAGTTGACCATCAAAACCGACCACATCACCTGACGAGTTTGCAACTCTGTAATATCCGACAGACCGCACCCTTCTGTTGGTAACTTGGATATCAAAGTTTGAATACAATGGATCCTCCCTCTTCTGAAAAGGAGAAGTGTCTAGCAACGGATAATAAAAGCTATTATTATGTCCTGAGATGATATCATTTATTCCGGCAATTGCGCCCTTGAGCCTGGCATTAATCGTGACACCACCTGGCGAAGAAAGAGGAATGGAGCTATTAATACCGGAGCTATTAATCAAGTTAAATAATTCAGGCTGCGATGTGGAAAATACAAGATTTCCCTTCAGATCACTCTTAAAGAATCCTAGCGCTTGCCCTGTTTCAACAGCAATAGTCTTAACGCCTGATCCATAATCGTGGTGATGATCACGCTTAGATAAAGGCAGCGTATAAAGTGGAATCATTTTCTCTTTAACTTTCTCTGCGTAGCGGGAGCTTCCTGGTTTGACACCATCTATGTCACCGCTCATATTATCCACCTTGAAATAACCGTAACTTTCGCCCTCCTTTGAGTTGCTATCAATGTTAATTTCTAGATTAATCGGCAAGCCAACAAGACCCGATGCACTATGAACAGCAATTACCTTGTTATTATGAGACAAGGAAGTCTGGAGATCATCAAAGTTTTGGAATAGAGAATTCAGCACTTGAGTATTGTTAGCATCCAAAACATCCTGCGGAGCCCCGACAACCACATTAGGGTTATTACTTCCAGGCTGATTGGGATGCTCAGGATCGTAAATGCCGCTGGTAATGTAAGAGCCAAAAGTAGGGGCCATAGTGAGATTATACAGCGGAGACGTTTCCATCCAGTGATTGTACCTAGTTTCAAAATCTGAACTATAAAAATAGTCTACCGATGCGTCATAATCCAAAACGAGTGGCGCGATATCTCCTCTCGTAAAAAATTGCGAGATACCGCCTTGTAATTCATCCTGTTCGCGTTGCCAAATAGTAAGCCAAACAGCTGGCTCGTCCGAATAGTTGGTGAAGCTATGAATCATATTCGATGGTCCATAAACTATTTGACCAGCATCCACCTTGATCTCAAAGAGCTGATCTGCGAGAGGGGTACCATCGACGCCAGGGATTTGATAGTTAGGCGTCTGGCTATGGTCAACATAAAGAGTAATTGATCCGGCTAAAACGTAAAACCATTCGTTATCGCTCCAGTGCACGTGGGGAGTTGGACCTGTATTTTTTGGAACCAGAGAGACTGCCACATCAAAAGGACGAGTGCTTTCTCCTGAAGAATAAATATTAATATCAATCGGATTCCCGTAAATGTCAGCTGGTCTGGGAACCGGGTTGCCGTTAATTGGACTTGGTTGGTTGATCTCAGATTTAGATGCTGCGGAAATCAAGAATGCTGTTGGCTCACCAGCTGGAAAACTTGTCCAGGTAAGTTGATCTGTAGTAGAGACAGGCAGGCCATCATAAAATTTCCAATTAAAGACATAGGGCAACGATGTGTTGAGCGGTGTGCGGTAGTTACGAGGGACTCCCACTCCAGTGGATTCAGTATTATGACCGCTAGACCCAGTGTTGTGACTGCCCGAAGTTGTCATAGGATTCCGACCAGTGTTGTGTGACATATCTAATAATTTAAAAATTAACTCTAGCTTTGGTTAAGCGGGATTAGTTCAGTGCCAGGGACATATTTAATTATTTCTAAAGAACACTTCGAAAAATTGCTTCGTTCGGGGAGCCAACTTCTAGTGCTCGGTAACTGTCAGGAAAGATGAAGTCTCTGCCGACGAATATGCGTCCAATGCCAACTTAGCTGTTTGAGCGTTGAAATCATTAGCTGGCGGGTTGATCCACACCAGCTCTGGTTACCGTCAGCAACGGATTGATCTGCTCCAGGGTTTTGGATTTGCCAGGCGGGCTAGCTCATAAACATCAGCTCGCTTTTTGCAAATTGCTTTCGCCTCACCGCAATGGCGTTGCTGATGGTTGTACCAATCCACAAATCAAGAAACCCATTGGCAGGCTTCTTCTTTGCTGCTGAATGGCTCGTTGGGATAGTTAGGCCGGTATTTAACGGTGCGGAATAGGGATTCCGAGTAAGGGTTATCGTTTGAAACTCTTGGCCTAGAGAAGAATCTGAGTACCCCCAGCTCCTCCTGCCGCACCTCAAGTGTTGCCGCCCTCAATCGCTGCGCGGAAGCCTGCGGCTAGTGAGTGCCGGTACCTACATGGAGCATCAATCCTTGGGTGGCATTAAACCCACCCAAGGATTGAATTAACAGGGGTGGTAACTTTCCTAGCAGAGGGGGCTCCGGATTCACCTCGAAGCAGATCGCGCAGGGCTTCGCAGTGGGTGAGCCACCATGCCTTATTTTCAGCCTAGATTTGTTCGAAGCTGTAGACCTCATGAATATCTGGCACTATAATATTTAATCTGAAGGTAATGAACTCCTCGACCTGCTGGATCAATCGGCCGCCCAGCTCAGGGCCTTGAGAAGTTGCCCGACAGACCTTCGTAGTAATTCTTCGCCATGGACAGCAATCGAGACTACATGAATCAGCGGCTGAGGTTCAGACCTTTCCGATCTGTGTTGATGCTCACCAACCTGTTAAGTGCCTTTCGATTAGCTTTCTCCCTCTTAAAGTCCTTAGGCCGATCCTTCGGGCCTCTGGTCACAGCTTTGGCCGTTGTGCTTGTGCTGTCGTTAGGTGCAATCCATGACAGGGCGGCATCTCACACGATTTCTTCGGCCACTAATAAGGAATCTATACACTTGGTAGGCAGACTTGCCATGAATCTTTCACCGGAGCAGCAGCTCCTGTTTGAGAATAAAACAATTGCCCTTGCTGCAATCACCAGAGCTAGCGATGATGTGATTTCTTACAGCTGTAACCGGGATATTGAGAAAGCCGGTATCTACGTGTTTGATGAAATTTGGCCATCACAGAGAGCCCTTGAGAAGCATCTCAAGACAGATCACTTTCTGTCATGGTGGGAATGGGTTAAACCTTATGTAGCATATGATTTGAAAATAGAGATTGCATCTCTTGATGATTTCCATCAATTATGATTGGTTGTTCCCTGTTTATGTCAGTATACCTCTTTATACATTGTTGCTCATGAACGATGATGTTTTTTTCTTTGGTTTGGCCAGCCCTTGAGGATGGCAGCTCATCCTTTTACGTACATCAGCTTGAATAGCAAGGCTATAAGCAGTCATCAATTTGCTCCACTAAGCCCCCGGGGATTGAATTAACAGGTGTGACATCAAAGCAAAATTTAGAGGAGCTATTAATGAATATGAAATGCATTCGTATCAGCGATTAAATAAAGAAAATATGGATTTCCATATATTTTCAGTTGGAATGATGTTTGATCTTGGTCTTGAACAAACGGGACGCTTTGAGACCGTAGTGTGTATTGATAAGGAGAAGGCATTTTGCAATACTGTTCGACACATCAATAGCAAAGGAAGACTTTTAAATAAGTTGAAGCTATTGGAAGGCAGGCGTTATTTTACAGTATGGATAAATTCATATTCAAGGCGTATTATAGGCTGAAAAATAGGAAGTAATATGGAAGCAGAATTAGTAACAAAAGCCTTAGATACGGCTTTGTTTTTAAGAAGAATCAATCTAAGCGAATTAGTCATTCATACCAATTAAGGTAGTCAACATACCGGAAGTACATATCAAAAACCATTAGGATAATGCGGCAATGGAAAGCTTCTTTTCTACTTATAAATTAGAAAATAATTTAGATGATAATAGTAAAATTCTGCTAACACCATTGCAATCGCAAAGTGAAACCACCAGTTGGATTGAGGAATATTACAATCCAAATAGACGACATTCAAGCAATGAAGACCTAAGCCCGATTGATTACAAAAATCGGGCTTTAAAAACGGTATGATCAACAAGGAAGCTGCTTAAGCAGCTGTCCGCAAAATGGGGGAAGCCTACTAAGTCTCGATCAGCGAGAGGGCAGCCGCACCACGCATCCGTATTCTCTTATTCGCTATGTTTCTTCTCATACACTCCAGTTGCGAATCGCTGTGAGTCAACGTTCAGCCGCTCCGGTTCAGTAGTCTCGCGGCAACACCTTCTACTCACGTACAACACACCATTCGAGGCGACACGCCAATGAAGACTTACATATCTACCACTGCTCTGGTCGCCGCCACGTTGATGAGCTTGGCTCACCCCAGCGCCTTTGCTCTGGACAAAGCTCCTGTGCTTTCGCTCGAAGCGGCCCGCAAGATTGTCGTCGGTTGCGAAGCAAAGTCGAAGGAAATGGGCTGGAAGATGAACATAGCGGTGGTCGATAGCGGCGCAAACCTGATCATTTTTGAACGCATGAACGGTGCGTTCCTGGGCAGTGGAGATATCGCCCGACGTAAAGCTGAGACCTCTGCCAAATTTCCCTTTCCGAGCCGTGTTGTAGAGGAACTGTCTTACGGCAAGGATCGCAAGGGCAATGCAGAGCTGCCAGGGTTTGCCCTCGTGCCGGGCTTAGTTGCGTTCGCGGGTGGACTACCGATCATGGTTGGCGGCATTCAAGTCGGCGGCATCGGAGTGAGCGGCGGTTCGCAAGACGAAGATGAACTCTGCGCCAAGGCCGGCCTAGACAGTGCGAAAGACATGCTCCAGTAACAGATATTCGTACTGCGGGCGACCAGGCTTCCTCGGCACTTGGGGTGACGGGACTTTGAGCCGTTTGCAAGGACACTTGAAGTTGCTGACGCGTTGCCAGATCACCGTGCGAGTTTCGGTTGAAACCCAACCCTTCCAGCGAGCGGACGCCCAAAAGGCTTCGCCTTCCAATCGCCGCTCATGTCAAATGTTAACCAACCCAGCTTCATTACCCTAAATTTGATCTGGCCATTAGAACCACTCGAAGGGACGAAATCGGAGATCTTTTCGCCAATATCAATAGCCTATCTTCCAATCTTATCCGCTTAATCAAGCAAGAGAAAGAAAGTATCGTTACCCAGATTCAAGTAAAAACCGCAAAAAAAAATTCATGAAGATTTTATAGTTAAATTGCTACCCAATGATAAACATATCGAAATAGCATCCACTTTTTTGCCAGCCTATGAGCTGGGTGCGGATTGGTATGATGCACTCCAAATTGGTGATATAATATTTTTCCTGATTGCTGATGTTTGCGACAAAGGAATTCCCTCCGCTCTATTTATGTCTGTATTTAGAAGCCTTGTACGCTTTGCATTTGAAGATGAATATGAAGAACATGGAGCTGAAAAAATTGAAAAAGTTCTTCTAAATACCATTAGTCGCGTTAATAACTATATCGCTAACACCCATTCTCATTCCGCAATGTTTGCCACAATG
>Ga0310324_10126_pt1 | contig 9770 bp, 10 predicted proteins | sample LakSupSRFTotalB5_FD_195538 | JGI IMG/M metagenome (GOLD analysis project Ga0310324, IMG submission 195538) | Enriched freshwater cyanobacterial communities from Lake Superior, Ontario, Canada - SU02.SRF.Total.B5 (v2) (version 2) | ecosystem: Environmental > Aquatic > Freshwater > Lake | place... | reverse complement strand
GAATGATTTGGAGGCTAGATTGATCTCGCTGTTTCAATCTGATGAAGATAAAAAAGCTCCTTTCATTAAGCCAAATTCATACCTTGATAACTTAACTAATACCGAGAATTTATACAACTTCTATGAATATTTTAATGGTGATGATGGTACTGGTGTTGGCGCTAGCCATCAAACTGGATGGACAGCTATGGTGAGAAGAATGTTGTTACATCGCTGGGGATTTAGTGGTGATTAAGTATTACAGTATGCCTTCTCCTTAATTTTAGTGCTATAACCATGAACATCTCATCTGTTTTCGTTCCTGCTGTTGACGGCTCATTGCTTCCAATGAGCATTTTTTTGGGTTCACCTCTTCTTATTATTAATGTTGCTAGTGAGTGTAGGTACACTGTTCAATATGAATCGATTCGTTTGCTAGATATGTTGTATAAACCTAGAGGCTTAAAAATTTTAGCATTTCCATCTAATGATTTTGGTTCTCAGGAACCTAAGTCTGTTAATGAGATTATGTTGTTTCTTTCATCTACATTTAGATTGAATATTCCACTATTTTCGAAGATTAATTGTGTTGCGCCTAACATACATCCTCTATTCAAGTTGCTCACCAACGATTCCATGCCAGTAGCCTGGAATTTTGAGAAATTTTTAATTGATCGGGACGGCTCGCTGGTTAAGCGCTTTTCATCAGATACCTGTTTATCATCTATCGAAATTCAGGAAACTATTGAAAAGCTTGTTGATCCAATTGATTAGCTCATGCTAGGATTAATGTGTTAGTTATTAACTAAAATACATGTCAATTCATTCTCGATCACTATTTATTGCACCTTTGCTTGGTTTTTGTGGAGTCATAGGTATTTCTGTTTTTTATTATCCATTGCATTCCAGGCCACAATTACCTGAAGCTACTATTGTTGGGGTCTCCCCATCTATGCCATGGAATGGTGTTACTGTTTCATCGAAGGGGCGTATTTTTGCAAGTTTTCCTCGTCAAAATCTTACAAAGCCAACTCCGTCTGTTGCGGAAATTCTTCCTGGAGGAGAGTTGAAAGCATATCCCGGTGGTGAATGGAACTCCTATAGCTTTGCTAATTCCGGCGATAGCCAATTTATTGGTATTAATTCAGTTGTTTCTGATGCTAATGATCAGCTTTGGGTTGTTGATCCGGCTGGTGTAGGTGGTAAACCAATCAAAGGTAAGGCTAAACTTGTGCAAATTGATATCGCTTCTAATAAAGTTAAAAGGGTTTATGCTTTCAATACCAACGTTGTTCCAGATGGTGGGTTTATTAATGACGTGCGCATATCAAATGGCTTTGCATTCCTCCCTGATTCGTCTTTAGGTGCTTTGATTGTGTTAAATCTCAATTCCGGAGAGGCAAGGAGGGTTTTCTCAACTGATGTTAGGTTACGTTCAAACCAAGCACTCAAGCTAACTGTTAATGGTGTGCCATATCTAAATGTAAAAGGAAGGCTCCCAAATGGTAATATGAGCGTGAATCCTGTGGAGGTTTCCCCCGATGGTAAGTATTTTTATTTTCAACCAAGTGGAGGGCCTCGCCTATTTAGATTGCCCACCAACTTATTAACTGATTTCAGCATATCGGATTCAAAATTGGCAGCCGCTATTGAAGATATGGGCCCTGGCCCTTTTAATGCTGGTATGACAATGACAAAAGATGGATCTATTTACTTCAGTGATATTGAAAAAGGTGGTATTAATCGGCGCAAGCCAGATGGAAGTTTTGAGTTGATTGCTCAAGGTCCATCTTCTATTTTGGTTTGGCCAGATGCATCCCGTTTGGGGCCAGACGGATTTTTATTCTTTCCCTCATCTCAAATTAATCGTTTTGCTGGTAATAGCCCCACAGGTAAGCTGCAAATACAATATCCATTTCATATGTTTAAGGTTAAATTGCCTGTTTCCTCTTTCACTAACTAGCCTCTATCATGTTCCCACGGTTCATTTGGTTTAGTTGTTTTTTGATTTGTTCAGCCAGTATCCCGGCATATGCTGATGATTATATCCCTGATGTTTTGGCTAAATCTAAATATGAGCTTACTGATTTTGTACTACCTAACGATACGTTTAAGTTTCTTGTAGCTCCTCTTCAGTCTTCCAACCGTTTTGAGTATAACCATTATTTTCCAGTAGTTGTAGGCTCTAAATCACAATTTTTTATTGATAATACTATTTATGCTAAGCAGCGGCCCCTGGAAACCAGTGATCTCAATAGTTCTTATATTCAAACCGTTGGAGATTCTGTCCGTGTGGGTTATCGCGAACTTTTAAAGGGCTCCGATTCTTTTTGGGGCCTTAATTTTGGTTACGATAATGCTCTTCAGTCTGGATACTATTATCAGCAGCTTGGAGTTGGTTTTGAGCTCACATCTCCTAATTTTCAGCTTGTTAGCACCTTTGCATCACCAATAGGGAATAGACGTTATCCAAACCCTGGGGAATCTGTTCTCTCTCCATTTAACGTTCAAGTTGCTTTGCCAACAGGCTTAAAGAATGTAGTATTCCTGCCCCGTTTCTATTATGTATATGATCAATTTGGGGATTCATCTCCTGGCGGTCAGCTTCAACTTAACTATGGAATAAACCCACAATTAACGCTTGAGTTTGCTGTTAGTTATGATTACATATCTGGTTCAGGTGGCGCATTGGAATTGAAGTGGAGACCTAACATACCTATAGCTCCTACTAGTGGCTCTCCAATAAATCCTGCAATACTTGGCTCTTTTGCCGGTCCAGTTGGAAATAATGGCACACGTATTATTCGTCTAACTGGCTCAGATCCAGCGTTTGGTGAATAAATGTTCATGTTTACCTACACATCTCCGCGACCCTGAGAGCCCGTTCTGTGAACAGCATGTAACAGCAGATCGCTTGGCGATCCGCTCGGTCATCCCAGGTGGCGCCCAGCGTACTTGTCAAGGTTGAAGGCTTGCAAGGTACCGCTGAAGCTCTTCTTATCTGCGAACATGAAAAAACCGCCATGGAGGTACAACTGGCAGTGGCCAGCTACGGCAACATGAAAGAACTAACCCAACAATTAGCAGCCCTATGCGAAAACATAAGCAAGGGGGAAGATCGTTAGCTTTAGATAAGTAATTTAGCTGAATAAATCCAAATAAATTCAATTTAGGAAGGATCAAGATCCTGGGGGGACCAGGCGAAGCCATCCAACACCGCAAAACGGCGATCATCGGGGTTACGCATAGTGCCAGGACAAACACCACCACTCCAATTGTTAGCACCTGTCTGTTTTTGCTTTATTGCCTCTTGCTCTGTCATCGGGGTTGGTGAATTATATCCAGCTGGCAAAGAACAACGGGGCATCAGAATTTCGGCCGACACCTTAAGGGTTTTGGGATCAACAATAACAATGGTTTGATTATTAAAACCACCGGTAATGAATACACCATTGGCTGCTGCTAGACCTTGGCTATTGATCCGACCCCGCAGAGAGCTCTTAAGCACAGTGGCGGCCACAAGAGAGTGATTTTTTGCATCAAAACTGCGGAAATTTATCTCAGAAGCACCCGCCTTTGGCTCATAACTAACTATACCAACGGTATTAGTGCTGGGTTCATAGGCAAGCCGCAGGGGCTTGGGCACGGAAATCTGTTTCAACAACTTCAATTGATCCAAACGCCGTTCTCCACGAACAAAGCCATAGATACTCACCACGTTCCCCCGCAGTCCCCCCAACCAAACTTCCCCCTGAGGAGTAACAGCGATTCCTTCGGCACCAAGGCCAGCGGGCAGCACCCTGGTGCTGCCACTTTCAAGGTCTGCCACGGCTAAAGCACCTGCGCAGCTGGGCTTATCACCCGGATTTGTACAGCGGCAACCACTAACTACCAAATTAGAACTAGGTATTTGCTCCACTAGGTGGGGGGTATGGCAGGCGGTATCGGCAAAGTTCAAAACTTGGGGTACACCAGCCTCAGGGCTAAGTGGCTTGGGGAAACGGATCAATCCATTGGCCTGTTGGGTAGTAACAACAAGGTCTCCATTGGCAAGCCATTGGGCTCCATGGGGCTTTGGTCGTCCCAAGGGGTTAGCTGCCGCCGTTAAAACTCTGCTTTGGCCGGTTTTTAGATCCACCAGAGACACCTCAGCACCGGGGTGAAAACCACCACCTTCTGGATCACCGGGGCCGAGGGTTTCATAATGGGGGCTCGCCAAGGTTAGGCCATCTGCACTCAATGCCGACTCATGGTTGCCGTTGTCGTAGGGCAACTCCACGGCTCTAGCTGTGCCCTTAGCCAAGTTGAGAAACCAAGAAACCCCCTTGGATTTGTCTTGGGCAATAAATGTTCCGCTGGGCAGGGGCCCATTGCCGTGATTAATTAAGGTGGGGGGTTGCTCGCCCAAGGGTCTTCCAAGGAGCTGCAAAAGCGTTGGCTCTGCCGCCCTAGCGCTGGGAGTGCAAAGCGCGCCAAGCAGAATCAGGCCCAGGAAATACTGACGCATGGAGTGATGGAGCTTGTATTGCTTTTATTATGAGCGGTTTTGGCCTTGCTAACGGGGACACAGGAACCTTCGGGCCAGCCGGTCCTTCTCCAGGGCAGCCGGATAATTAAGTATAAATTTATGTTTGTAGATTTATAATCAGGATACTAATCCTAAAAGAATTGGCTTTAGAATTTCATTATCAAGCGATAATGCCCCACCACCACAACATATCAAAATTGCTGCCATAACTACATAAAGTAGTGCTTTTTCCCAGCTTGGTGGATCACCCACTCCCATCGGGCCAGCATAATCCCCTTGGGGAATTTGAAATGGGTCTGGAGCGATGAAGGGAAATCCCTTAGATATCTCTAATATCACTGCATATGCCATAGAAACCAGAATTGCTAGTGATGCTGGCCCGGTTAGAAATCCAGGGAGCAAGGCGATCCCTCCCAGCCACATCGAATATGCAGATAATCCACACAGAATAGATGGTGTATTCATTGCTTTCGCCCAGGTGCTTAGATTCCTAATCTTTGGCCATCCATGGCGTATGAAAGCAATAGACATCGTAAGCCTTAGAACCAGCAAACCAGAAGCTGCAATTGTTGAACTGGAATCTGGGAACAAGAGTGTTGCAATTGTTGTGTAATCCATTAATTTGATTTAGGTTTTAATGTTTGATTAATTTAAATATTAGTTGAGAAGTATCAAGGCATGGCCATCTGGATCGCGTGCTTGAAAAGCGAGAGTTCCTCCCCAATACTCAGGAGGTATTGATACTATAGGCCCGATTGATTCCGGTGAGCATATCTCCATTAATTTCTCATAAGTTTTTTTTATGTCTTCAACTAATAGCATTGTTCTCCATTCACTTAGATCTGTTGGCTTTGGATTTAATCTTTCTCTACGATTTGGATTTGGTAGTTGATAATCTAGCAGTTCAATTCCCATTCCATTGTCATTTGCGCGTAGGCTGGTAATCACCACCTTAGTATTAATTAGCCCATCTAGTTGATCTTGTTCTTTTCCGTGGTTTATCCCATTTCCTGCTATTTCCATTCCAAGGAGTTCATTGTAGAAGGCAATGCTTTTCTGTGTATCAGAAACCCCGATCGCTGTGTGATCTATACCCATGAATAGCTTGGAATTTGCTTTATGCCATCTTTGGCTCCCTTTGTCTTGAGGAAATTTAAGTAGTTCCAGCGGATGTCCCACGCTATCTTTAATTTTTACCGCCTCAATATTTGCTGCTTCTTTATTTGTTTCAGGAAGGATTACAGGCGATCTTGATATTTGTGTGGCATTAGAAGCCCCTTGATTAAAAGCGTCATTAAGGTTGCTAACTACAATGCAAATATGTTGGAACCAGAGATCATTGCTCTGAGAATCTTCCGGAATTAGTGTTGGTACTATTTTGTCATTATTTTGTGTGGGAACTTGCTCAAATTCCCACAGCTCAAGAAACTCCTCACCTATTTGAAGGTATGCTCTGTTAACTATCGCCCCCGGACATCCGATAAGCTCTCCCAACCAAGAGTTCTCTATACGTGTTTCTGAAATACATTTAAATCCTAGGTTTGATGTATACCAGTTAATTTGTTTTTGTAGGTTTATTGTTGTTTGCGATATGCTTACTATTTTTTTGGTTTTACTCATGATTTCTTTTCCTCAGTTAATTTTGAAATACTTAATATACCTCCAGCACATATTAGTACTGTTCCAATGATCGTGCCAAGATCGAGTTGCTCTTTGAAAAGAATCCAACCTAGAAAAGCGGCAAATACAACTGAGCTATATTGGAATGCTCCTATTTCATGCGGTTTTGCGTAGGTGTATGCTTTAATTAAGAGAAATTGGAAACAAACAAGGCAACCACCTGTTGCAAGCATTATTAATGCTTGTTCTTGATTAATTGGCTGTAATTTACCCACTACTAATATTGTTGATAAAAGTGATCCAATTAGTAGAAAATAAATCATCTGAGTTATGGGTGAGTCGGTTTCGTCTAATTTTTTAACTGCCAAAAACTCAATTGCTGTTACAAACCCTGCCGCTAGTCCTAGGATGTTTCCAGGATTTGTTAATAATGTTGCGTCTGGTTTTACTATTACAATCATCCCTGCAAAACCTAGCCCAATTGCTATCCATAGTTGCCTATTAATTTTAGTTTTCAGGAATATTAATGCTAGTATTGGTATGAAAATAGGAGTTGTATTTAATAAAACATTTGCATTAATTAGGCTGGTGAGCTGAGCAGCAGCTATAAAAAGGAGAAATCCTGCTATGCCAGTTCCACCTCTCAGAAGATGTGTTTTTATGACTTCTGTTTTTAGGTCTCTAAATTGCCTTGCAGCAGCAATTGGTATTAATATGATCAAGGCGCTTATAAATGTAACCCAGGTAAACATCTCAACGCTTAGTTGCGCCTCAAGTAATTTACCAAATACACTTTGAATAGTGTTCGCCAGAAAGGCTAGAACCAAAAATATAGAGCCTAGAAGTAGGGATTCTTTAGTTTTTGTAAGCATCGCAAGGCAAGCTTTTCAACTACCTTAATCAATTCCCGCTGCAATGCAATTGATTATTCGCAATGTGTCTATTTCGTGATATTTTGCTTTTTTGTATCCCCTTCCATATTTCTGCGTCTAATATATGTGGGCTTGATAATTCTTCACAATGTCTGAGCAATTTTTGAAAGGAAAGGTTGCGATAGTTACTGGAGCTAATAGTGGTATTGGTAAGGCTGTAGCTTTAGAACTCGCTCTCCGCGGTGCCAGTGTAGTAGTTAATTACCGCTCCCACCCTGAATTAACAGAGGCCATCATCTCTGAGATCTCAGCAAGCGGTGGAGTTGCTATTGGTGCTCAAGCTGATGTTACTGACCTTGATGCGCTTCAGGGTATCGTTGAACTTGCAGTAAAATCTTTTGGCCGCCTAGATATAATGGTTAACAATGCTGGCCTTGAAACTCGTACTTCTATACTAGATACCACCCCAGATGATTACGATAAAGTTTTGAACGTTAATTTAAAGAGTAGCTTTTTTGGCACTCAATTTGCTGCAAAGCAGATGATTTCCCAGGGCGGTGGAGGTAGGGTGATAAATATTTCCTCTGTTCACGAAGACTGGCCCATGCCAAATAATACAGCCTACTGTTTAGCAAAGGGTGGTATTCGTATGCTTGCACGAACAGCAGGTGTTGAACTTGCTCCCCATGGTATTAACGTTGTTAACGTAGGCCCAGGTGCTGTTAATACTCCTATTAATGCGCCGACAATTAATAATCCTGAACTTTTAGCTAAACTCAATTCAGCTATCCCAATGGGGCGAATGGCTGAGCCCAACGAGATCGCTGCGGTTGTTGCTTTTCTTGCAAGCGATGCCGCAAGTTACATAACAGCTACCTCAATTTTTGCTGATGGTGGCATAATGCAATCTAGTCCTGGCTTATAATTTCTTTTGAAACTCTATTAAATTCTAATTATGGCGTTTTCGATTCGTTTTTTAATAGCGTTCTTTTTTGTTATTTCTGGTACTGCTTTTGCACAGGAATCTAGTTTAGTTAATGCAAAACTAAAGCTGCTTTCCGTATATTCTAGGCCCCTTGCCCATGAAGGTCCGGTTTTCATTCCAGAATTAAATCAATTATTCTTTACTTCTAATCGTTTATATCGTTCGGACGGGTCGCAATATGTTGTCGCTTCTAGTTTTAATTTGCAAGATGGTTCTACCCGTGATTTAGGTCTTACAAGTTCTATACCTATGGCAAATGGTGCTTTTCGATTGAGTAACGGAAATATTGTTGTAACTATGCAAGGTAATAAATTTAAACCAGCTGGTTTAGCAGAGTACAACCCTTTTAATGGCAACGTTAAATTCCTTACAACAGCTTATGCTGCTTATCAGTTTAATAGCCCTAATGATGTTGTTCAGGCTCCTGATTCCTCAATTTGGTTTACTGATCCTCAATATGGCTATGAACAGGGTTTCCGTCCAAAGCCATCTATAGGTAATTGGGTATGGCGTTATCATCCTGCTAACGGTATCCAACGTTTAATGATTGATGGTTTTGCTAAACCCAATGGTTTGGCATTCAGTTTGGATTTTAAATATCTCTATGTTACTGATTCTGGTTATATATCTGGCAATGGTGCTCTTAATAGTTCTCTGCCGCGCACTATATATCGCTTTTTGATTACTTCCTCGCCTGATGGTATTTTTGCAACCCAGAGAGCACTTTTTTGTGTTGTTACAAAGGGTATACCTGATGGTATTAAAGTTGACCAACTCGGTAGGGTCTGGACAGGTACGGGCGCAGGGCTTGAGGTCTTTGATAAGGATGGTACTCCTTTAGCTGTTATACCTGTGCCAGGAGGTGTTAGTAATTTCGCCTTAGCCCCTAATGGCGCTTATGTAATGGGTGAAACTAAGTTATATAGGTTGGATATCTAATTCCTCTATATCTATCTTTTTGTTAACTAGTTCCCTTAATGTTCCATAGTTTTTTTCATGTCTCTCTCCATTAAGTGTAATTGTATGCACCTGAATATTTCTTTTTTCCATTGCTTCTAGCGATAGCAGCGTATGATTTAATGTGCCAAGTCCAGAGCGTGCAACAAGCACTACTGGTAGATTCCATATTTTAATTTGATCAATCTGTAGCCAGTTATCTCGTAGTGGCACCATTAAACCTCCTGCTAGTTCAACAACAAGGGGGCCATCATGGCTTGGTAATATTAAGTTTTTGTCTTCTATCGTTATTCCTTCTGCTTCTGCAGCTTGATTTGGTGATGCTGCCATTTTCAATCTATAGGCTTCAGGTATAATCCTGTTTTCATTGATACCGGTTAGTTTTTTAATAGTGGCGCTATCGCCTCCTGTATCGAGTTCCCCGCATTGTATCGGTTTCCAGTAATGCGCATTTAGCTTTGATACTAATAAGCTGCTTACAATTGTTTTGCCCACATTTGTGTCTGTTCCTGCAACAATTAGCCGGTTAGGTGTTTTCATTGTGCTAGTTATTCTCAGTTGCTTTTTGGGCAATAATTAGCAATATATCCCAATTTATAGTAATTTTTGTTGATTTATTGTGTTCTCCTTTGCTTGCGCTACCGTTGTTTGGGTTTTCTAACCAGTAATTATTCAATTTCCTTAATTCTCTTTGATTTAGTTTGCCAGTGGCGCCCCCATTTGTTCCCATCCACTTCATCTCCTTTAGAAATTCCAGCCCTGAGTTATATTGCTTGCTATATCTAAGTATTTTGTGCTCTTTGATCTCAGCAACTTGCCTAAGGCTTTT
>Ga0310324_10124_pt1 | contig 9911 bp, 8 predicted proteins | sample LakSupSRFTotalB5_FD_195538 | JGI IMG/M metagenome (GOLD analysis project Ga0310324, IMG submission 195538) | Enriched freshwater cyanobacterial communities from Lake Superior, Ontario, Canada - SU02.SRF.Total.B5 (v2) (version 2) | ecosystem: Environmental > Aquatic > Freshwater > Lake | place... | reverse complement strand
CCCCTGGCGGATCGGCGGCAGCTGGAGCGGATCCAGATCGAACGCCTTGGCAGCGTCGTGCCAGAGCTTGATGCGGGGAATGCCCGGCAGCACCAATCCATCCGGGCTGATGGCCACCAGGTCGTCGGCCAGCAACCGCCAGCCCTGCTGAATCAGCGCATAGGCCAGCGTGGATTTGCCAGCCCCGGAGTGGCCCATGCACACGATCGCCTGGCCGTCTTTTTCCAGCGCATTGCCATGCAACACCAGGCTGCCGCGCTGAATCAGTAAGGCCCCCACCGCCGAACCGAGCAAAAAGGTGCAGATGTCTTGATCACTGACTCCTGGGTGCGCCCGGTGCCAGGCAATGCGGTCACCGCCGGTGATGCGAAAGCGGCCGATGTCGTCGATGGTGAGCCGCAAATCGCCGCGGGCCATCTGTAGGAACGGGGTGTCGTGCGGGCCGGGTGGCAGATCGGGCCAGCCTTTGGGCGCCTCTGGGACGATGTCGATCGCAGCCATGTCTCCCGATCTGGGTTCAACAAGCCGCTCAGGCAGTTCGGGAATGTCCAGCGCTGGGGAATGCCAGATCAGCCCGAAAGCCTCACGGTGTTGGCCAGTAACCCCTGGCATTAGCTCGTGGCGCAGATGACCTAGTTTCCCTCACAGCCAGTGGTAAGTGTTGCTGTGATCAGCGCCGACAACCTCGATGCCATCAAGGGCCTGGCACGGCTGGTGCTGAAACGGGAGCGGGAATGCACCGAGCACGGCTCGCCACTCACCACCACAGCATCACCGGAGCTAACAGCACAGCTGCTTGCTGTCCCCGACAGCGCCTTGTTGGCCGCCATCCAGCGGCATCGCCTCGAAAGCTTGTTGCACGGCGATCCCCTGGTGGGAGCTCTTTTGCCAAAGCTGGCCGACAAGATCAAGGCCCTGGCTCGCGCTGAAACCATGGCCGCCCTGGCCCTGGCCAGCTTGACGCGCGAGATGGCCGCTTTGTTTGAGCGGGCTCGCATCCCGATGCTGGTGATCAAGGGCATCCCGCTCAGCCTGCAATCCACCGGATCCCTCACAGCCAGGGGGCGGGGTGATCTGGATCTGCTGGTGGATCCAAACAGCCTGGCCGATGCCGTGCAGCTCCTTGAGCAGCATGGTTTTGTACGTAAGGCGGGGATGTTCCCAAACAACCTCCACAGCTTTTGGGGGCGCTACAGCCGATGGGCAGGCTATGAATTCTCTTTAACTCGCCAGCAGAAAATCGGCTGCCAATGGATTGATTTGCACTGGGCTCTGTCAAATGTGCGTGCGCCGCTTCCCACCTTTCAAGAAGCATGGGATTACCGAGAGCAGTTCACCGTAAATGGGCAGTCTGTTGCAACACTTTGCGTCTGCCATGCTTTTCAGCATGCATGTGCTCACGCCGCAAAAGATCAGTGGATGTGCCTCAGAAACCTTGTCGATATAGAGCGCCTAGTCCGCAGCTCACATCAAGCAAGTCTGAGACCAATGAGGCGTTTTCGGGTAGCCCGATTTTCATGCGCCATTGCCCACGATCTCAGTGGCACTGATTCGTTGCTATCCCTTTTTGATTGTGCAGAGACAAGAGTTGCAAGAGCACTGCGAGAAGCCCGCTTTGCTCAAGCCCGTCCATGGCGCGGCCAAGAGGAGGGCCCCTGGAAGCCACAACACTTTTTTGCGGCTGTCGCAAGAATGCTCAAGCTGAGTATCAATGGAGAAGATTGGCTGCGGACCTTGCTGTACTACACCCTGCTACCTGCTGCCTTCTCGGATCCAGACAATGGCAAAGACCGCGGCCTGGTCGAGTTGCTAATGGCCAGGATTCGTCGATTCAGGCAACGGGTTGACGAAAACCGGCGGCCCAATCCAGCAGGTAACGCCTGAAAAAAAGAACAAGCGACCAAACAGCAAGCCCTGGCATCCAGATCGGGTTCAGACAACCACGCTTCGAAAGTATCCAAATAACTCGAAGTTTGCCTGCTCGAAGCTTGAGTCGCTGACGCGATAGGGAGTATGGATCTGACGCAATAGGCGGAGCCAGCTTTGAACGCCACGCCAAGTTATTTGGGAGCACCATGATCGGCTGGTGCCTAGCAATCATGGCCAGGGTCAACCAGTCCTCTCCATAGCGATAGGGCTCAGGCTCATAGGGCCAGAGAGAGCGGCGGATCATCACCGTTGGCGTAGGTAGCGAGCAACCGCCGACCAGCAGGCGAACAAAACTTCTGTCCCGCCAAGCGGTTTGCTCGTCATAGCCATGTGCGCTGGCAATTCGATCTGGATTGTCCAGATGCCAACCCCACTGCAAGGTTAGTTTTCTCGGCTCCCACACATCATCATCATCAAGGAATGCAAGAAATGCGCCTGAGCAATGGCGATAGCCAGCCTTACGAGCGCCGCCGGCTCCGCGATTTTGCTTTAGGCAAACCATCGTGATCGCCCAGCGCCTGCTGCTGCCTTTGCTGTCAATCCAGCGACAAACGGCTTGCTGATCTTCCTGACGGCCATCAACCACAACTACAACCTCAACGCCAACATGATCAGGCAACCCTTGCTGGGCTTCCACTGAGTCCAAAGCGCCGCCAATCGTTAGTTCTGCGTGCCAGCAAGGGATCAACACGGAGATCTCTACTGCTGTTGCCCCCATAAGGCCAGGCCAGTGCGTCAGCTCAACTCCCTTAGCCATGGTGCTGTCGTTCTGCTCGCTGCCTGTCGCTGACCTGCAGCCTCAAAACCCTGCCTGCCTGCTTTATGAGCTCCGGGTCATGGGTGCTCACCAGTACAAGCCGTTCTCTGGCTCGTTCCGCAATGATCTCGCGGACCCGCTGGCCCGATTCCGCATCAAGAAAGGCGGTGGGTTCATCCAGCACTTCCACCGGGCGGTTGCGCAGCCAAGCTCGCAGCAAGCCGAGCCTGTGAATCTCGCCGCCGGAGAAGTGATCCAGCGCCAGGGGCAAGGGATCGTCTAGGCCCCTACCGCGTTGGCAGAGATGGCTTAATCCCAGCCGTTCCAGCCAGTCCTCAATCACACCCGCAGGTGCCTCTTGATCGAGCAGCAGGTTCTGGCGCAGGCTGGTTTCAAACAGCACGGCCTCCTGCGGGGCGTAAGCCAGTAGCCCACGCAGCTGGCGCGCTCCCGCTGAGCCACTCAGCGCAATTGCGCCCGTTTGCGATGTGATCTGCCACTGGCTGCTGTCTTCCCCCAGCAGGCCGCAAACGCGATCCAGCAGGGTGGTTTTGCCGCCGCCGGAAGGGCCTGCCACCGCCACCAGAGCCCCTGGCTGGAGTTCCAACGCCTGTGCATCCTGCCCAGTGGTGGCGGCGCTCCAGTGCAGGGAGCGCCAGCTTTGCGGGTCGTCCAGAGCGGCCAGTGTTTGGCTTGCCACCGTTTTACACTGCAGCGCTGGGGCTGTGGGCTGGAGCAGTTGGCGCCGCTTGCAGAGTTCGTCGTAACCGGGCAATGACCCTAAACAAAGGCGCTGGGCATTGATTACGGCGCTGAGGGCGGTGCCGCTCCGGTAAGCCAGCAATAAGGTAGTGGTGATGGCGGCGGGTCCCAGTCCCGCCCGGCCCCAGATCAGCCACCCCCCCACCACCAGCACCACCAAGGTGTCGCGCCAGGCAGTAAACAGGGCTTGGCGCTGAACGGTTTGCCTCAGCACCCGGCGAAAGCGGTCGTTGTCTTGCTCAAACCGTTGCAGCAACCAGGATTCAGCCGCTGCTGCCCGCACGGCTTTCAGGCCATGCAGGCCATCGCCAACCGTGCGCTGCAGTGCGCCATTGAGATGGCTCTGCAGGCGGCCCAGTTGCCAGCTGCCGGAGCGTTGCAGCAAGGCCGCGCCGCCCGTAGCTGCAAGGGCCAGCACAAGAGGGAAAGCGGCTTGCCGCCCCACCACCAGCACACCTGCCGCATAGATCCCTAAGGAGAGCAGGGCCTGGAGCGAGCGCATGCCCTGATCGAGGGCCAACACCGAGCGGCTGATATCAGCCATCAACAGGCCAAGCAATTCCCCCCGTCCCAGCTGCTCCAGCTGGGAGGAGGAGGCCCGCAACACCTGGCCGAACAGCTGTTGGCGCAGGCCATCGGTGAAGCCAGAGCGCAGCCGTTCCTGGCCAATCGCCGCCAGCGCCTGCAGCAGGCCGCGCAGCAGCATCAGGGCCACCAACACCGCCAGCCCTTGCGGCAAGGGGAGTTGCACCGGCAGCTGCCAGCTGGCGCCTGGCGCAGCACCGAGCAGCAGCGACACACCAACGCCCAGGCCAGCGATATCCAGCACACTGCTTAAACCGCCCAGCAGGGCCAGGCTGCCCAGGTGGCGCCAGCCAGCTTCACGGGCTAGGCGCACCACAAGTGCCCACCGCCGTAGCCGAGGCAGGATGTACTGGCTAATGAAGTCGCTCGCCATGGGGCAAAAGGGGTGGTCGGCCCTCGCAGCGACCTTAATCGCCGGCGTTGGCTTGAGCCGCTGGCTCTGGCCCCAGCTGGAGCCGGCGCGCAGCCTGCCGCTGCTCCCCCCCTGGCCTTGGCAGCAACCAGCCCCCGGCAAACCAGCGGCGCCGCCGTTGCAGCTGCTAAGCAAAGGCTGGCAGGCCCGCAACTTGGGTAACCCCGCCGCCTTGCGCTACCCGGCCTGCTGGCAGAGCCTGCCGCGCACCCCCTGGGATCTCGCGCGCTTTAACGGGCGGCTCTACGTGGGCCTAGGCAATGCCGCCAACGCCGGGCCCACGGCTAACGCAGGCCCTGTGCCGGTGTTGGCCTACGCCTTCGATCAAGGGCGCTGGCTACAGGAGGCAACCCTGAGCGAGGAGGAGATCAACAATTTTGTGCCCCATGGCAAGCAGCTCTGGATCACTGGTGCCGATGCCCGCGGCAGCTGGCGCTGGGGCAATCTGTATAACCACTCCAGCAATGGAGCGCTGTGGTGGCAAGAGCGCAGGCTGCCGCGCTTCATTCACGCCTACGACCTGGCCTGGCACCAAGGAGCGATGGTGGTTGCCGGCAATGTGCCAGACGCAGTGAGCACCGGTCCAAAAACGGATCGCCATGGTTCGGCGCTGGCGCTGTCGCGCGATGGCGGAGGCAGCTGGAGCGTGCAACGGCTCTTGGGCTGGCGGGCCACGGCCCTGCTGCCCCTAGCTGGCGAATTGTTTGCCGTTGAGGCGCTACCAGGGCCAGGCCTGAAGCGTTGGCTGCAGGCCGGCGGGCGCTGGCAGAATTTTACGGCGGTCCACCAATTAAGGCCAGATGGCCGTTGGCAGGCGCGCCCAGATATCAGCGCGGCTGATCTGCTGCCAGGTGTGCCCGGGGCTGGGCAGCGCTTCGCCTGGATTGAGGGGGCAACCCCAGCCCAAAACCAGCTGGCCTGGATTGCCAGAGTGGGCCCCTGGGGTGATGATCCGGCCCGGCGTCTGGCCTTCATTGCCAAACGAGGTGAGTCCGGCAGGATCCAGGTGCAGCCCATTCCTCTGCGATCCGGCGTTCAGGCAATGGATCTAATTAGCAATCAAGCGGGCTGGCTGTTGCTCACCAGTGAACGGCATGCACCCCAGCGCTGGCGCAGCCAGATCACAGCGATGCAAGCCAGCGGGCAACGCATCAGCCAAACGCCACAGCTGAGCTTCGAGGCAGCGCTACCGGCCTGGTCGCTCGCCAGCGATGGCACCACCTTGTGGGTTGGCTTGGGGCCTGCGCCTTTTCAGCCAGAGACAACGCCCGGGCAATGCAGCGGGGCGGATCAGCTCAGTGGCAGCGTGGTGGCCATCTCGCCCGCCAGCCAACCAGCCAAGTTCGAATGAAGCTCGCAATTACCAGCGACCAGCCAGCCACAACGGCGCTGTTAGGGGAGATCGCCCACCTGTGCGCTGCCCATGGGGCCCAGTGGCATCCCCAGCTGCAGGTTGAGGTGATCGAGGGCACCATGCGCCTGCTGGCACCACCAGAAACAACTGGCGCACTGATCAGCCTGCCCACCGAGTTGCTACTGCCAATTGAGGCGGCCCAATGGTCGGGCTCAGCCGATGCCCTGCAGCTGCTGCAGCCGCCACCAGCAGCCACGGCCGTGCAGCGCGAGCTGCTGCAGTTGCATGTCGAGCTGTACAACGCCACTAGCAAGTTGCCCTGGTGGAGCAGCCAGCATCCTGGCCGGCTTGTTGCCGCCTCCGCCCATGTGGCGGCTGCCCTTGCGCCACTAAAGCCTGGCCATGGGGCCAAGCTGGAGCGTTCCGCAGCTGAGGGATTTCTGGCCACCCGCAGCTTTGGCTGGAAGCCCAGCCCCGACCAGGGCGACCGTGGGCCAGTGCTGATGCCCTTGGTTGATCTCCTCAACCACCATCACATGGGAGCCCCTTTTGCGATCAGCGATGGCGCGATGCGGATCAAGGCCGCGCAAGCAGGCAGCCGCGAGTGTTTTGCCCACTACGGCAATCGCCGCGACGTGCTCGACCTAGCCCTCCACTACGGCCACTGCGATCACTCCACCCCGTTTGCCCACAGTGCTCCCCTGGAGATCACCGTTGAAGGAGTGGGAACCATTCGAGTGGAGCATCAGGGCCAACGTGCACCCGTGCATCCCTTTGATCCACCCCGCGTAACGCTCGAGCCCGATGGCCTGAGGCTCAGCCACCTGTGTTGCCACCAGGAACACCCTGAGCGAGTGCAAACGATGCTCGTGCTGGCACTGCAAGGAAGCCTTAAACGCGGCGGCCATGGCGAGATCGACGCCCGGCAATTCGCTCAGAAGGGCTTGAATGCCATCGGAGCAGCAAACCTGCGCCTGCTGGATCAGCTGGCAGCTGCAGCCCAATCCTCACTGCATCCAGGCGCTGCAACGCTTGCGGCAGCAGCCCATCGCCAGGCGTTCATCATCCAAACGGTGCTGGGCACCTAGTCAGCGAGCGCTTGCCACCAGCCGCTCAGGGCCCCCATGGTGGCGAGCGCACGGCTAGTGCCCATCACTCCTTTCATCGTCGGTTCAGCGCTGGCCAGCACCGCTTCTGTTTCGCGGCGAATCGCCTCCAAATCCCAATACCTCGCAAGTGCTGGATGCCAATCGCTCGTCGCCTTCAAGCTGCGTTCCAGCGCCTGCTGTTGCTTGCTGATCAGCTCAGAACGCCATTGCTCTAGGCCGCCCTCTGGCTCGCGGTCCTTGGTGGGGTTGTCGCGTAGAAACGGCGGCAGAAACGGTGCAAAGGCTCTGCGGTGCAACAGCCGCCCGCGGCCAGTCCCCTCACCAAACAGCGCCGGATCCTGCTGCAGCAGGGCCGCAATCAAGCGTTCATCCAGCAGGGGAAACGCTTTTGCCATCCCAAGAGAGGCCGCAACACGGGTTTCGTCTTCTGCGCGCACAGCCACCCAATCGGCTAGCACGCGCCGGCGAATCGAGTGGTGCTGCCTCAGGTAGCCATCAATCTCCCAGGGATATTGCTCCTTGAGATGAGGCCCTACCCACAGGCGGCCTTCTGGGGTGAGCGTGCGGCTCAACACATCACTGGAGCAGAAGTCGCGGCTGCGGCGCAGCACCTTGTTCACGGCCCAGGGTCGATAGCTCAGCGCCAGGGCGCGGCCCCCTGCGGTTTTTAATGCCGCCCGACGGCCGCCCATCCAGTGAACTAATGCCCGCCAGCGCCCCAGCGCCACCAGGTCCGTGGGCACATTGGCGGCGTTGTGGCTGATGGCCTGATCGCCACCAAAACCGCTGAACAGCACGGTGCAGCCCTTCTGGCGCAGCAGCGCCACGGCCTGGGAATTGCCGCCAATTTGGGCTGGAGCGCCAAACACATTCAGCTGCTGCTGGAGCAGATCAAGGCCCGGCTCCCCTTCACCATCCCCTGGTTCAAAGCGATGGCACTGCTCGGGCTTCAAGCGGTGAAACGGCCTGAACGTCTGCAGGGGCGCTCCTTCCCCGCCCCCTTCCTGGCTCCAAGTGTGCAGCCGCTCAGGAGCAACTCCTACCCCATGCACCAGGGCCCCGAGCACCGCATTGGAATCGAGGCCGCTGCTGTGCTCGCAGCCGATCGCGCCGTTGTGCCCCCCCAGGGCCTGTTGCACGTGGTCCACCAATCCTTGCCGCAGGAACTGATGCAGCGCCTCTGGCTCCATGGCCGCTGCCCCCCCAGCGAGCGGGTCATAGGCGCTGGCGTGCACGGCGCCGTCGTGGCCAACCAGCACCTGGTGAGCCCGCGGTAAGCGGCGGATGCGGGTGTACGGCGCCGCTTCTGCGCTGTGGTTGCCGCTGATCAGGGCAGCCACATAGGCGGGATTCACATCGGCTGGGCGGGCATCACCATGCAGGGCATGGGCTTCCGTCCAGCTGCGCACCAGCTCGGAGCCAACCGCAAAAAGCGGTTGGCGATGGAAGGCATCGGTTCGGTAAAGCCCCGCGGCCAAAGGCCGGGGATCGGTGCTGGGCAGGGGCAGGGCCATAGCTGCGGCTAGGAATCAGAACTGGGTGAGGGGCGCACCAGCGCCAGGGCTGAGCCCGGGGGTGTAGAGCCGGCCGGACTGGGGATCTCTGAGCCAGGCATGGGGCACCTTGCGGCCATCGCTGAACTTGCTCATGCCCAGATGCAGTTCATTGGCCACGCCAATCAGATCAAGCAGGAGCCTGCCACTAAGCGAACGGCTCAGGCATGTGCTGGCCCAGCCTGCGCGCCGGCAGCGAAGACGCATCAGCCAAGCCAGGCGGCTGCACCAGAGCTGCTGCCGGGCTGGGGCGAGCTGCAGTTGCCAGCGTGTCCAGGGGCGCCGGCGGGCCAAACCGATCAGCGTTGGACCTGGTACTAGCTGTATCAAAAGCCAGATGCTGTGATCCAACAAACAAAACAAGCCATAAGCAATTAGCCGGGTGGGCCAGCGCAGCAGCGGCCTCATGCCGGCTGGGCTTCCGCGAGCATGCCCCGCTTGAGCGCTTCTGCCACAAAGGCTTCCGTCTCATGGCGGCAGGTCTCCGGGTCTACGGCATATCGCGCTTGCAGCTCGCAGATCAGCTCTTCCAATTCGGCAGGTGCATCGAGCAGGTTCCAGATGCTGGAACCGGTGCCGTTAAGGTTGAGATATTCGGCGTTCTCGGGGTTAAACAGGCACACCTCGCCATCCAGTTCAGCGGCACAGATCTCGGGGTTGCGGCTGAGGGGCACGGGTCTCTTGCGAACATGGAGATCCTCTCAGGGATTGAGCCTGGGATCAAGGCTGCAGGGCTGCTGCATGTAGCCGGGCAAACAGCTGCGGCACCAGCAGACCAAAACCGCCATTGCCCTCCAGTAGCAAGGGCTCGGGAGAAGCGGGAATCCAGTCCCAGGCCACCTGGTCAATGGCTGGCAACCGCTGGTGCATGGCGGCCGCGGCTTGCAAACAGGCACGAACACACAACGGAGCACCGCTTTGGAGTTGTTTTGTCCATCGAGCCAGAGCGTCCTGTTGGGCCGCCGTCAACGGCTCCCCTGGGTTCGGCAGGCTGACGCCATCCGCACTGATGAAGGCAACTACGCCTTCGCACAACGGCACCTCCAGCCATGCCACCCGCACGGCAACCGGCGCCTGAGGCGATCGCCGGGAGGTGATCACGCGAACAACTACGGCAGGGTCGGCGGCCGGCAGCTCGGTGCTGTGGCAAAGGTAGGGAGCAGCCAGGGCTGGTTCGTCGCTGCGGCAGAGGCGATGCCAATGGGCCAGCAGCTGGGCGGGGGTGGGAGGTTCGGCATCGGCTGCAGGCGCTGCTTCGGCTGCATACGGTGCATCAGCCGGAAGCTGGCCGAATAGGGCCTGCTGCTCCAGGGCTGAGCCAGTCCAGCGGAAACGGATCACCCCCCGGCCGGCATGGCCGCGTTGGGGCTTGAGCACCACTCCTTCTGCCCCTAATGCCTCCCACCACCAAGCCAGAATCTCTGGGTGTCCCTCAAGGACACCGTGGGGT
>Ga0310324_10113_pt1 | contig 10388 bp, 7 predicted proteins | sample LakSupSRFTotalB5_FD_195538 | JGI IMG/M metagenome (GOLD analysis project Ga0310324, IMG submission 195538) | Enriched freshwater cyanobacterial communities from Lake Superior, Ontario, Canada - SU02.SRF.Total.B5 (v2) (version 2) | ecosystem: Environmental > Aquatic > Freshwater > Lake | place... | reverse complement strand
CTCCATCCAACTGAACCATTGGCCGCAAATCTGGCGGTATAACGGGGATAGCATCGAGAACCATCCATTCAGGCCGAGCTCCAGTAGCTATAAAATTATCAATTACTCTCAAGCGTTTAATGAGCTTAGCGCGTTTCTGCCCCTTGCTTCCATTTATATCTTCGCGTAATTCCTCAGCTATTTTTACTAGTTCTAAATCTTCCAACAAACGTTTCAAGGCTTCGGCGCCAATGCCAACCTCTGGCTCATTTTCAATCTCAGAATCTTCAGCAAAAATCTCATCTTCGATTTCCAGCCACTCATCTTCAGTGAGCAGCTGTTTATATTTCAAAGTTTTGTGATCACCGGGTTCAAGAACCACATAACAATTAAAATATACAATCTGCTCAACATCTCTTAAGGGCATATCTAAAAGGATCGCCACGTAACTGGGTATACCTTTCAGATACCAAACATGGGATACAGGGGCCGCAAGCTTAATAAAGCCCATGCGATGGCGGCGCACTCTACTTTCAGTAACTTCCACGCCGCAACGTTCACAAACAATGCCGCGGTGTCTCACCCTTTTGTATTTGCCGCAGTGGCATTCCCAATCCTTGGATGGTCCAAATATTTTTTCACAAAATAAGCCATCCATTTCAGGCTTAAGGGTGCGGTAATTAATGGTTTCAGGCTTGGTTACTTCGCCCACCACTTGGCCGTTGGGCAGGGTGCGCTGCCCCCAATCCATGATGCGCTCAGGGGAAGCGAGCGTGATCTTGACGTAGTCGAAGTGGCTTTCGGTACGGGTGTTGCTGTTGGTCATGGCCGGTGGGCAAAAGTGGGCTTCAGGACAACTTTGAGCTGGACGATTAAATATTAATCTTCGTCGTAATCAGCTACACCAAGGGATTCATAGGTTGGTCTGCTGGGGGTACTGCGGCGCGGGTTAACGTCTTGCATTAAATCCACTTCCGCACCTTCATCTGTGTATACAGCTATATCAAGGCCAAGAGATTGCAGCTCACGCATCAACACCTTGAAGGATTCAGGCGTACCGGGGCGCGGTATTGGTTTGCCTTTAACAATTGCATTAAGAGCCTCGTTACGACCCTGCATATCATCTGATTTAACCGTAAGCAGTTCCTGAAGGGTGTAGGCGGCGCCATAGGCCTCAAGGGCCCAAACCTCCATCTCCCCTAGGCGCTGGCCACCCTGCTGGGCCTTGCCCCCCAGTGGTTGCTGGGTAACAAGGGAATATGGACCAGTGGAGCGAGCGTGAATTTTATCGTCAACTAAGTGAACCAGCTTGAGAATATACGCTCTACCAACTGTTACCGGTTGATCAAAAGGTTCGCCACTACGGCCATCAACTAATTGAATTTTACCTGGATTGTCTGGGTTGTATACCCATTCTTTACCTGGTTGTTTTCTAGCTTCCTCAAGATACATCTGCACAGTTTCTCTAGATTTTTCAGCCCCATGCATTTCATCAAATGGCACTATCTTGAATCGGGAGTGCAGGTTATCTGCAGCCCAGCCCATCAAGCACTCAAATACCTGACCCACGTTCATCCGGCTGGGAACTCCAAGGGGATTTAATACAATATCTATGGGTGTTCCATCTGGTAAGTAAGGCATATCTTCCAAGGGAAGAATACGACTGATGATCCCTTTATTGCCGTGGCGGCCAGCCATCTTATCGCCAACTTGAATCTTACGACGTTGTGCCACGTAAACCCTCACCACCATATTTGCGCCAGGGGGAAGTTCATCGCCTTGTTCGCGGGTGTATATACGGACATCAACTACTCTTCCACGTTCAGTATTAGGAACTCGAAGAGAATTATCTCTAACATCCCTGGCTTTTTCTCCAAAAATTGCCCTGAGCAGCTTTTCTTCAGGGGGTTGATCAGATTCTCCTTTTGGGGTAACTTTACCAACCAAAATATCTCCACTCTCTACGAATGCTCCAATTCGAATGATACCCATTTCATCAAGACTGCCAAGGCTGTCTTCTGCAACATTGGGTATCTCTCTAGTTATCTCTTCAGGGCCCAGCTTTGTTTGACGAGCTTCAATTTCATACTTTTCAATGTGAACAGATGTATATAAATCTTCGCGAACTAAACGCTGACTAACAAGAATCGCGTCCTCGTAGTTGTAACCTTCCCATGGCATGTAAGCCACCAACACATTCTGACCTAACGCAATTTCACCGCCTTCACAGGCAGAACCATTAGCTAATACCTGGCCTGCTATAACAGTGTCACCTTGACTAACTATAGGTCGCTGATTAAGACAGGTATCTTGATTAGAGCGCTGATATTTTTGAAGAATATGATAATGATCATTACCTTCATCATCGCGAACAATAATCTGAGTTGAATCTACAAAAACAACCTCTCCGTTCACGTTAGTAATAGGAACCATACCTGAATCTCTAGCCACTTGAGTTTCGAGGCCGGTGCCCACAAGCGGTCTTTCTGGCCTCAGTAGTGGTACAGCTTGGCGTTGCATGTTTGAGCCCATAAGCGCTCGGTTTGCATCATCATGTTCAAGAAATGGGATCAACGATGTTGCAACTGAAATCACCTGAACTGGCGACAATTGCACGTAGTCAACTTGATTTGGTGGTACTGTTTCGAAATCTTGGCGATAACGAACAGGTACTAATTCAGCTGTAATAAGACCGTCTGAATTTGTTGCCACATCACCTGGGGCAACTCGGCATTCATCTTCAAGATCAGCTGCGATATAAATAGGATCGCCCGACTTAATTACATGACCGTTTTCGACGCGCCAAAAAGGAGTTTCAATAAAACCATATTCGTTAACTCTGGCGTGAGTTGCTAGAGAACCGATTAAGCCTGCATTAGGACCTTCAGGTGTTTCGATTGGACAAATTCGACCGTAGTGAGATGGATGAATATCTCTCACAGCAAAGCCAGCGCGTTCTCTGGTAAGCCCCCCTGGGCCAAGGGCGCTAATACGTCTTTTGTGGGTAAGCTCAGCCAATGGATTTGTTTGATCCATAAATTGACTTAACTGGCTGGAGCCAAAGAATTCTTTTATTGCAGCTACTAACGGTTTTGGGTTAACCAATTGAGCAGGGGTGAGGGAATCTGTCTCACCAACAGTCATCCTTTCTTTAATGATGCGTTCAAGGCGGTTTAAACCAACCCGAACTTGGTTTTGTAGTAATTCGCCAACAGAACGAACGCGACGATTACCCAAATGGTCGATGTCATCAAGAGTGGCACCTCCAACATCAAGTTCAAGATTGATTAAGTAATCAATGGTTGAAAGTACATCCTCAGGGGTAAGTGTTCTAACCGCATCTGGAATGGCAAGACGAAGCTTCTTATTGATTTTATAACGACCAACTTTGCCAAGGTCGTAGCGCTTGGCATCAAAAAAGCGGCTGTGCAGCAGCTGCTGACCACCACTCACGGATGGAGGTTCACCTGGGCGCAGTTTTTTGTAGAGCTCAAGAAGTGCTTGATCTTCAGAAGAAATGCCTTCTTCATTAGCAGCTTCAATGGATTTACGATAATATTCAGGGTGACGTAGTTTATCTAAAACATCATTATCAGATAAACCTATTGCCCGCATCAAAACATGGGCATTAATTTTGCGTGTTTTATCTACACGAACATGTAGCAGATCATTCTTATCTGTTTCAAATTTAAGCCATGCCCCTCGGTTAGGGATAAGGCTGGCATTGTAGGTTTTACGTCCATTTTTATCTTGATCGTCTTTAAAATAAACGCCTGGGCTACGTACAATTTGGTTAACGATTACACGCTCAGCACCATTTATAATGAAAGTGCCGCGCTCTGTCATTAAAGGCAATTCGCCTATAAATACTTCCTGCTCTTTGATTTCGCCAGTTTCTTTATTTACCAAACGACAAGTAACATACATTTGGGATGCAAAAGTTGCATCTCTGCGTTTTGCCTCTTCCACATCATGGCGAGGACGTTTTAGCCGGTACTCAGTACCAACAAAATGCAGCTCAAGTTTGCCGGTGTAATCGGTGATAGGCGAAAAGCTATCAAGCTCTTCAATCAAGCCTTTCTCTAGGAACCATTTAAAACTCCCGCGCTGTACCTCCACTAAATCAGGAAGGTAAGTGGCAGTCTTGGCGACTTGAATCGCGCTGCTCATGCGTAAACCTGCAGATCAGAAGGAAGGTTGTTTATCAGTTACCTCAGCGCCAAAGAGACCCAAAATTTGTGCATTGCCAAGACAACAGCCGCCCCTCGCAGAAACAAGGGGCGGCCATGTTCAACAATTGCTCAATGGATGGAGACCAGGGGAACCTTCGGCAACAAAGCCCACGGAGTGAGAGGGCAGTTCAGCCCACTGCTGGGCCAGTTGCTAATTATACCCAGAAGAGGGCGGATTCTGTCAAGGAACATGTCGGCAAAGCCAAACCTAAACAAAAGCCTGGTAAGGCAAAGAAAAAAGCAGAGCTGCATTTGCGCTTGTTTGCATACACACCTGCTCAAGGGTTTCTCCCCTCAGCTCCGCAACCCTTTCCGCCACATGGCGCACCATCGCTGGTTCATTGCGCTTCCCTCTTCGCGGCACTGGCGCCAAGAAGGGGCAATCCGTTTCCACTAAATAACGGTTGGCCGGCACTTGGCGGGCGCATTGATGAGTTTCGTGGGCTTTTGGGAAAGTAACCGTGCCGCTAAAGCTGATGTGAAGCCCGAATTCCAGGAAAGATTCCATCTCAGTTGGGGTGCCGCCCCAACAATGCATTACCCCGGTTATTTGATGACCTTGAATGCGGCGCTGCTCGAGAAGCTCCAGCATTGCAGCGGCTGCATCTCGGCAATGGATGATCACCGGCAGTTGCAATTCCTCAGCCAAGTTCAACTGTGCTGTAAGGATTTCCAGCTGCTCCAACAAATTTGTGGCTCGAAAAAGATCAAGACCTAATTCCCCAATAGCCACAACGCGTTTATCTGTTGTGGCTGCTTCCCTAAGAACATCAACAGTATTTGGCTGCCAGTCCTGAGGGTTGAGAGGGTGTACACCCACTGAATAGCGCAGCTCAGGAAATTGGTCGGCAAGTGCTTTTATTCCTGGAATTTCAGCGGGTTCTACACACGCATGCAGTAAGGCCCTCACACCTGCATTTCGCCAACGCTCGGCAACTATCGCTAGGTCGTCGTCGAACTCACGAAAAACAATGTGGCAATGGCTGTCTATTAACGGCAGCAAAACTTCACCCATCCACTTAGGAAATTAAACCTGAGCTGTTTGGGCAAGTTCTGAAGTTGCCTTTTTAACTGCCGCACTAAGGCGTGATTTCTGGTTGGCCCCTGTATTGCGATGCAGCACCCCAACTTTCACTGCTTTATCAATTTTGCTGAATGCAGCACTCAATGAATCCTGAACAATCACCTTAGATTCAGCTCCTGGCTTGCTGCCATAGGCCTCACATGCGGTAAAGCAACGCTTCATCAAAGTGCGTAATGCAGACTTATAGGTGCGATTTTGCACCCTATTGCGCTCTGCAATCTGAATACGCTTTTCAGCAGATTTGTTATTGGCCACTTGGTGTTACTGAGCAAAACATCAAACCAAAATCTTAGCTCCTTGCGGCCCCCCATCATTGCGAAACCCAAACAGCGTTAGCTTTAGGCAAAAGTGCGTAAAAAATCCAGCCATGTTGCTGAAGTTGCTGAGCGATCCAAAGGAAGCCGCAACAATGCTGGCCGCGATCGGCAACCGCACCAACAACCCTAAATCGCAAGAAGCACGCCACACCGTTGACGCGATTATTGAACGTGTGCGATTAGAAGGTGATCAAGCCCTCAAGCACTACACCGAAAAATTTGATGGTGCAAAGCTTGAGGAGCTAAGGGTTCCCCCCGAAGCAATACAGCGCGCTTGGCAACTCACAGCTGAACCACTACAGCAGGCTTTGCAGCTCGCAAAAACAAGAATACAAACGTTTCACGCCAAGCAATTACCCGCCGACATAACGCTTGAAGGGCCCCATGGCGAAAAACTGAAACGGCGCTGGCGGGCGGTGGAGCGGGCTGGTTTGTATGTGCCAGGTGGCAGAGCTTCATATCCCAGCACCGTATTAATGAATGCAATTCCAGCTGAAGTGGCCGGGGTAAAACATCGTGTAATGGTTACTCCACCAGGCCCTGATGGCCAGATTAATCCAACAGTACTAGCCGCAGCTCACCTAGCCGGCATTGATGAGATTTATCGCGTTGGTGGAGCTCAGGCAATTGCAGCGTTGGCTTGGGGCACCGAAAGTATTCCTCAGGTTGATGTGATCAGCGGCCCCGGCAATCTCTACGTAACGCTCGCCAAAAAAGCACTATTTGGAAGGGTTGGCATTGATTCTCTTGCCGGACCCAGCGAGGTTTTGATTATTGCCGACGACAGCGCTGATCCCATTTTGGTAGCAGCAGATCTTCTTGCTCAAGCGGAACACGACCCCCTAGCCGCCGCAATCCTGCTCACCACAAGCGAACGTATTGCCCTCGCTGTGCCTGTTGAAGTGGAAAAACAACTGCAAGATCACCCCAGGCGAGAACTCACCAGCGCTTCGATTCGTGATTGGGGATTGGTGGTGCTCTGCCAAAGCATTGAAGAGGCAGCAAAACTTTCAGACAGCTTCGCCCCTGAACATTTAGAACTACAAGTTTGCGATCCGGATACCTTGGCGGAAAGGATTCAACAGGCCGGAGCGATCTTCCTTGGTAGTTACACCCCAGAAGCCGCTGGTGATTATCTCGCTGGCCCAAATCACACCCTCCCCACCTCTGGCACGGCACGCTTTAGTGGAGCCCTCAGCGTTGAAACCTTTATGCGTCACACGAGCTTGATTGGGTTTAATCAGCAAGCTTTGCAAGCAACAGGTGCTGCAATCATGGCCCTTGCGGCCAGTGAGGGTTTACATAGCCATCGTGAATCTGTGCGACTAAGGATTGAGCATAAGGCTTGAACTTTAATTAACAATGTTCAATTGTTTTGGCTTGTTGTGAGGATGAAATATAAACAACTGATCGCCAGATTGCGCAGCGATATCTTTGCGGGAAAATATCCAATTGCGGGTACTGCCAAATTTTCGCAGCAAGTAAACTCGATTTGTGTCAGCTACCATTTGCTTGTCAAGCAAGTTTCGAGAATTCGCTACACTTATACTTCCACTCTCATGAAATTTAAGTTTTTTCCCATTCAATGATTTACGTATTAAATCCCACTTATCATAAACTGGAGTAAGCAGACATTTACTGGGCTTAATTTCTGGTTGTATCCTACTGCAGTGGAACCAAGTGATTCTACGATCTTGCTCCGCAAGCAAACGACGTTGTTGCTCAAAAAAACGCGGGCGCGGAAACCCAATCTCAAGGAACGGCAACAAGACAAACAAAGGAATTAACAAGCAGCCAATCTGAATATAAATAAAGTTAACTTCATGCTGAAAAATGCTCAATTGCCAAACAATAAGAATTCCACCTACGCCGATCATAAGCATGGGAGTTGTGTAGCTTTCCCTGCCAGCCATTGCCAGACCGAATGAAGAACGGCTAAGGTTTACACTTAAGCTAAAGAGCAATCCATAAATGACTGGGATGCTAAATATAATTAAACGCTTCCATTGCCAGGATTTAAACTCAAACTTAGCCCGGAACAATTGAAATCCAATAAACGCAAAGGTTACAATAGACCAAAGCCCAGATGTTGGCCACCAATTAATTAGCATCTGTAAGGTAAATGCTAAATTAAATTGCCACGAACTCACTTGATCATGAGCGACAGGCATCAATGAAATAACTATTACCGTAATAATCGTTGATATAGGCATTAGAAATCGCCGATCAAACAGAATTAAGCGAACAATTCCTACAGCGATTAGAACCCCATATCCCTGGCCGCCATTAAGAAGTGCGAATGGCGGCAACATCAAATCAAACCAAGCCGGCAGCCGAGCGGGAAGCTCCAGCATGATCGCAACAGAAGAAAGTAATAGTAAATTATGAAAAAACCAAGAAATATTGATATCCCAAATTAAATTTTCAGCCTGCCACGGATTAAAAAATAGCAGCGCACCTGCCAATATAATTATAAGCCTAACTAGTGGGTACTTACCACAGCTAATTCGAGTTAAGCAATGCCCAAACACAAAGCAGCATCCAAATATAAGTAGAAATGATGTTGCAACACTCCATGCTCCCAAGGGTTCTCCCACAAGCTGAGGAAACACCGCTATGAGCCTGCTTAAAACGTACCTATGTTCATTTACAGGAAGGAATAAAGCACGCCACGAATGAAAACCATCGGTAAGGCCACCCTGTTCAAGAAAAACCGCTGAGTCAGCTACGAGGTGAGGCCACGCAATAGCTACATTAATGGATTTTATTAGTGCAGCCAGAAGGGGGAATAGGAAATTCAGTTCTATACCCAATAGAACCATTGGTACAAAAAGCTTCCACCTGCGTAGCAGTTGAATCATCGCTTCACAAGCTCGCGAACTTTTGGTTCGCCAGCAATAATTTCACCTACCAAAACCTGATGAGTTAAGTTAATAAATAAACCATTTTCTAATACTCCTGGCAAGTTGTTAATTGTTGCTTCCAAGGCGGCTGATTCTTTGATGCCACCAATGAATTTCACATCAAGTACTAAGTTTCCCTGATCTGTAACCACTGGGCCAGCCTTTTTTACCGCCATGCGCAGCTGAGCCATGCCCCCCAACGATTCCAACTGGCTTTGAACCTGCCGCCAAGCACCTGGAAGCACCTCTACCGGGAGAGGAAACTCAAGATTGAGAGTATCTACAAGTTTGCTGGAATCAACCACCACCACAAATCGTTTTGCCCTCACCGCCACAAGTTTTTCCTGGACATGACAAGCGCCACCACCTTTGATCAACTGAAAAGCAGGATCTACTTCATCAGCTCCATCAATTGCCAAATCAATACGGTTAACAGCATTAAGAGCTTGCAGAGGAATTCCAAGTTCAGCTGCGAGCACCTCCCCTTGAAATGATGTGGTTACACCAACTAAATCTTTTAAGCGACCGTCTTTTAAGCGGGCTCCCACCTCCTTGATCATCAAAGCTGCTGTAGAACCAGAGCCCAACCCCAAGACCATGCCGCTCACAACTTGATCAACTGCTGCCAGTGCTACGGCTTGCTTCATCTGATCTTGAAGATTTGGCATCACGAAGTTGCTGTGTTTCGCGAACCTAGCAACGGAGCACAAATCCCTCTAACTATCCCTGGGAAGCCGATTCAGGCAACGGGGCGGGACAGATCGGTAATTTGAGGTTTTCACTGCCGCGCAACACCTCCAAATCCAACGATTCACCTACCGTTGAACCCTCAACCACCGCCAGTAAATCAGCGGGGGCGTGCACAGGTTTACGGCCGGCAGAAATCACTAAATCACCTCGATGCAATCCTGCTTTTGCTGCTGGGCTTTGGGGCAAAACCTGTTGAACTAGGGCCCCATCTCGTTCAGGTAACTGCAGCAAGGCATTGGGATCAGCATTGTGATCCTTAGCTCTACGGGCGGTGAGGGGAACCAATTGGAGCCCCAGATAGGGATGCACCACGGGTGTGCCGGCAGCCAAACTTTGGGCGACCCCTCGGGCCAAATTGATTGGAATTGCAAAACCCAAGCCAGCCCCAGGGCCAGCTCGCACAAGGGTATTTAAACCAATTACCTCACCTTCTCCATTTAGTAACGGACCACCTGAGTTACCAGGATTAATTGCAGCGTCAGTTTGGATTAATTCCAATCTCTTATCAGTAAAGCCAAGGCTGGAAATATTGCGATGCAAGCTGCTCACAATGCCAAGAGTTACGGTGCTATCAAGGCCGTAAGGATTGCCAAGGGCAATAGCCCAATCGCCTGGCTCCAATGCGTTGGAATCGCCAAGAGGTGCCGCCTGCAAATCTTTGGTGCCAGCTGGAAGCCTCACAACTGCCAGGTCTGTGATGGGGTCTGTACCCACCACATCGCCGTCAAGTTGGCGGCCATCAGCCAGGGTTACTTGAACCCGATCAGCACCGTCTACCACGTGATTATTGGTTAAAACCAAGCCATCAGTATCGATAACCACCCCAGAACCTTGGCCATTTTCACGGTGGCTGTTTGGAAGATCCCCAAATAATTCGCGCAGTAAAGGATCTTCAAGACCAGGCTCAAAACCGCTATTGCGCACCTCCCTTTCAGTATCTATGCGAACCACTGCTGGAGCAGTTCTAGCAACCGCTTTGGCTACAAAACCATGCTCGGCATTGGCTGCAGACGGCTTTGAAAAAGCGAGGATCAGCCCAAATAAAACTGTTATGCAAGCCCGCAGCAATCGTTTTCAGAACAGAACCATATGAGCCTAGTTAGGCCAGCGCAACAATGTTTCC
>Ga0310324_10108_pt1 | contig 10690 bp, 10 predicted proteins | sample LakSupSRFTotalB5_FD_195538 | JGI IMG/M metagenome (GOLD analysis project Ga0310324, IMG submission 195538) | Enriched freshwater cyanobacterial communities from Lake Superior, Ontario, Canada - SU02.SRF.Total.B5 (v2) (version 2) | ecosystem: Environmental > Aquatic > Freshwater > Lake | place... | reverse complement strand
TGGTGGTTCAATTGAACCCTGAAAAGCGCACACCAGTAAAAGTAGTAAAACAATCAGACCGGTGCGGGGTAGCAGGCCATAAAGGGCATAGCTGCCAGTGCTGCGGGTAAGGCCGCGATACCAACCACTAAAAAATAAGCTACCTATACCTATAAAAAGCAGTGGCATGAGCAAAGGTGTTGCGCGCCAAAACTGCAGGGGGAAAAGCTGGTTTAGTCGCAAGGCGAATCCCGCCCAAAAAGCAAGCAGCAAAACAACTGCATCCACACCAATCAGCAGGAAACGGCGGGCAATTAAGGTGCGATCTGAACGGATGGCCCGCAATCTGCGGTTGAATGCGGCAGTGAAATAATTATTAAATCTCATGAGATTAATTATTGCAGAATAGCAATATTCACAGAAAGAAGAAAATTAATTCTTGTCGCAAGAATCTGCTCGATAACAACAATGATTCTTGGCTTATTGGCTGGTTTGGTGCTAAACGGTGATGTTGCATTGCTAGTGGATTGCCGGAAGGGACTAATTTCAAATCTAAACTATTAATTTATCTCTCTGGTTTATCAATACTTATTAAACTTGACCAGCAATTTAATGAATCAATCGCTGAAAATTTACAACTCCTGATCCCGAGCTGATCCAGCTGTTGCTGGCCCCGCCGGATGCCAGTACGGAGGGGATTGTGCAGGACCGTGACTACAGGCGCGATCCAAGCCAAACGTAGAAAGCTCACTCACCCCCAATCTAGCTGCGGAACTGGCCAGTCCAATCCCCTCAATCTGGTTAACGCAAGGCGTACCAAACACCTCGGCCGCTGCCGTGCTGGATCAGGGTGCCGCGTTCCACCAACACGCGGAAATGCTGCTTGAGCGTGTTGCGGCTGGCAGCAGAGAGCCTGATTACCTCACCGATCGTGATGCGCCCATGTTCGAGGGGGAGGCTCACGCCGGATCTGCTCGTTGAGGGAGCGCAGGAAGAACGCAACCCATGGCTGCCAGTTCGGCACCTCGGTGCAAATTGTTGCTTGCGTCTGGCTAAGCGCCAAGTAACCCCCTCTGCCAGCAAAGATGTCACCACTGTTAATTCAATACTTGGGGGCTTAAAGGATTTCAATCCAATTCCGGCTTCAAGCCCAGTGCATGTGCAGCACTCAGCAGGGTGCAGCGGCTGTGCAGCGCAACCGCCAAATGCAAAACGTCAGCTGCCCTTTTCGGGTGACGATGAGGGACCGCGATCGTTTGCGTCTTTGCGTTGGGGCTCGGCCATTGAAATGCGCACTTTAGAGATTTTTCATAGAGTGTTTCTGCCTTGCAAACCAGGTTGAGTACTGTGATATGCCAGCAGCTGAAGCTGTGGCCTTAGTTACGACCTCCTTAAGCCTGATTTGAACAGAGTTTTTCAAGTGAGCACCCCCTCTCTACCAAGTGGTATGCAGCGGGTTCTGGTAACCGCGGCGGCGCTGGTTTCATCGGCGGGGAGTTGGTGCGGCGCCTACTGCGCGAGAGCACCGCGCTGATGTTCAACCTCGACAAGCTCGGATACGCCAGTGATCTCACCAGCATTGAGCTCACCCTCGCCGAGCTGAGCTCGGCTGCGGAAGGGGCGGCACCAGCTGCTGCAGGTGGACCTCTGCAGCAGCGAGGCCACGGCGGAGGCTGTGCGGCAGGCCAACCTGGATCTGGTGTTCCACCTGGCCGCCGAAAGCCATGTGGATAGATCGATCGCTGGTCCCGGAGTGTTCCTCGAGAGCAACGTGCTAGGCACCTTCAACCTGCTGCAGGCCGTGCACCTGGCGCACTTCCGTTTCCACCACATCAGCATCGATGAGGTGTTTGGCTCGCTGGGGCCAACGGGCCGCCTCTCGGAAACCACTCCGTACGACCTACGCAGTCCCTATTCGACCAGCAAGGCAGCCAGCGACCATCTGGTGCGCGCCTGGCACCACACCTACGGGCTGCCGGTGGTGCTCACCAACTGCTCCAACAACTACGGCCCCTGTCAGTTCCCCGAGAAGTCGATCCCGGTGGTGAGCCTCAAGGCGCTGGCTGGCGAGCCGACTCTGTTGTATAGCGACGGGGCCAATGTGTGCGACTGGTTGTATGTGGAGGATCACGTGGATGCGCTGTTGCTGGCGGCCACGCGTGAACGCTTGGGTGAGAGCTATTGCATTGGCGGATCTGGCTTGCATGGAACCGCCAGCGAGCGCAACAAAGTGCAGGTGGTGAATGCGATCTGCGCCCTCCTGGATGGCCTTCGCCCCGCTGGCGCTCCCCACAGCCGGTTGATCACGCCCGTGGGGGATCGCCCGGGCCACGACCGGCGCTACGCAATCGATGCCAGTAAGATTGCCGCTGAATTGGGCTGGCGGCCAAGGGTTGATTTCGATCAGGGTCTGGAGGCCACCGTGCGTTGGACGCTGGCCCACGCCGGCAACCGCATCGCTTCGGTAAGATGACCCTCCGGCTACTGCTCCTGGCCGACACCAGCGCCCCGGAAGCTCTGGGCAGCAAGTTTCTGCGGGGCGCTGAGGCAGCTGGGCTTGATCCGCAGCGGCACTTGCAGGTGGCCTACAACTCGCCGTCGCCGGCCTTCTCGCCGAGCATGAACCGCACGCGGGGCAAGTTGTTCTATCGGCTGGCCGACCGGCGTAGCTGGGAGTGGTGGGGCTTTCAGCGTGACCTGCTGGCTCGGATCGAGCAGAGCCAGCCGCAGCTGGTACTGGTGACGGGGATCCTGCCGCTGCAGCGCCGGGTGTTCGCCGCCGTGCGGGCCGGGGGCGGGCGCATCGTGAACTACCTCACCGACGACCCCTGGAATCCGATCCACCACCGGCGCTGCTTCCTTCGCAATCTGCCCTGGTATCACCACATATTCAGCACCAAACAAGCTATGCGCCAGCGGCTGGAGGCGGCGGGAACGCCTAGCACCAGCTGGTTGCCCTTCGCCTACGACCCCGCTCTGCACCGCCCTCCGGCCGAGCCCGCCGAGGTCGGGGCGGATGTGGTGTTCATCGGCACGGGTGCCCGTGAACGGTTGCCCTGGCTGGAGGCGCTCAGCCCCTTGCCTGGCGTGCGCCGCCGCCTGCACGGCAATAGCTGGCGCGGCATTGCCACGCCAGGCTGGGAGCGCTGCGAGGCGATCACCGGCGAGGCCTACAACCAGGCGATCGCCTCGGCGCGGGTGGTGCTGGGCTTGCTGCGGCAGGCAAATGGCGACCTCTCCACCGATCGCTCCTATGAGATCGGCGCCATCGGCGGCTGCGGCTTGTATCAAGACACCCCGGAACATCGGGCCCTGCTGCCCCACTACCCCGATGCGGGCTTCTTCCGCAGCCCATCAGAGCTGCGCGAACGGGTGCAAGCGTTGCTGGCGGATCCCACCATGCAGCATCGGCTATGTCGGTTGGGGGCTGAGGCCCTGCGCCGCCCCGAGCACACCTACGCCGCCCGCCTGCGCACGATCCTGGATTGGAGCTCCAGCCAGGGGGGCAACCTGCCATGAGGATCACGATCGTGGTGCCGGTGTACGGCCGCTCGGAGCTGCTGGGAAAGGCATTAGCCAGCGTTCTGGCCCTAGAGGAGAGCCAGTGGCGGCTGCTGATCGCCGACGACGGCTCCGACGCGGCCACCCAGCGGTTCCTGGAGGACTGGCTGGCGCAGCATGGCAGCAAGCAGGTGGAGTGGCGGCGGCGGCCTCACAACCTGGGGTTGTTTGCCAACCTCAATCTAGCCATCCGCGAAGCCACAACCGAGTGGGTATTGCTACTCTGCAGCGACGATCTGCTGCTGCCCTCGGCAATCACCCGCTTGGGGCAGTTGCGGCAGGAGTGGCCGGAGGCTGGTCTGATCCTCTCCACGTTCCATTCCATTAATGCCGATGGCAGTTCTCGCCCTGCTGACAGTGCCTGGTATCACAACCAGGTGAGCCGCAACACGGCGCTGATCCCGCCAGAGCGGTTTGTGCCGGCCCTGCTGCAATTGGGCAGCCTCAACGGCAACCTCACGGGTATGGGCTTCTCCCGCACGCTGTGGCAGCAGGCTCGTCCCTTCCGAGACGACTGGCGCCACGCGGCCGACTGGGAATGGCTACTGCGGGCTGCCGAACTGGGGCCGCTACTGATGAACCGCGAGCCGATCGCCAAGGTGCGCACCCACGCGGCTCAACTGTCCAACAGCAATCGCCGTAGTGGCCACGAATTGCAGGAGGTGGCCGAGGTGGTGCGGCAACTCCGCCATCACCCACTGCTGGCTACAGAACCCCGACGGCACGCGTGGGCCGCACACAGAATGCAATTTCAGCTGTGGAATCTGCTCAAGCAGTGGCGCGGCCTGGAAGCAGGGGAAAGGCGAGCCAAACTGCGAGCCATTAAAACTTCAGCGGGCCTGAGCCGCAGCACACTGGCCTTAATCCGCTCTGCCCCCACACGCTTGCGAGGATTCCTGAACCTTGCGGAATGATCACGGCCATGCGCTTGGCAAACGAACCGGCGTCCGCTAGCCGGATGCAGCGCCTACTGGGACTCGCGGAGTTTCTGTTGCATCTGATCACCAGCCTGGTGGTTTTGTTGCTCGCCAGCCTGCTGCTCACCCCCCTAGCCAGCCAGTCGGTCAGTGTACCTTTGGCTGCTGTGAGCACCTATCTCCTGCTGATGGCCGTCAAGATTGAACAGCTATGGTTGAGCCTCACACCATTGCCGCCGCTCACGATTCTCTGCGGCAACTTTAAGGAAAGATAACGTCTCTGCCGCCAAATCCGTTTCGTCCCGCTGGAACTCTCAGCTGGTGCGTCTGATCCCGGAGAGGGCTCACCCAACAACTCCGAGGGCTGATCGGCTTCCTGCTCGAATACGGGGGAAGCCCATGAGGATGCTTTTATGGGACCAGAGTCAGCTGCTGCAATTGCTGAATGAAGCCAAGAACCGATTGGTCAATCGCCTCAAAGCTCCCGGCTCAATGATTGTCCATCGTTTAGTTGCGGCCACTCCCGCAGCATCCGATCAAGCTTGGGTGTTCACCGATGCCCTGATCGAATCGATGGCCAGGGAAATACAGGCTGCGGGTTTTCGCTTTGCTGTGGTGAGTGCGAGTTCCCCGGAGCAGCTCTGGCCTCGGCATCAGCAACGACCAGCTGATCCCTTCGCGCAAGAACCTCGCCAGGCAGCTCTACTCGCCGCACGCTCCATCCCCTATCTACCACTGGCACCAACCCTGCAGCGCCAGGCCGACCAGGCGTCTCTCCTCCTGCATGGCTTACCCGGGCAGGCCCCCGGAGAGGGCCACTGGAATGCCACTGGCCACCGATTGGCAGCTGAGGCCATCGTCTCTTGGCTCTATGCCGTGCGATGAAGAAACGCCTCGCCATCCTGGCCACCCATCCAGTTCAGTACTTTGTGCCCGTTTTCCGAGGCCTTGAAGCCATTCCCTGGCTGCGTTGTCAGGTCTTTGTCGGCTGCCTCCACGGTGCTGTTGAGCCGAGTTATGACCCAGACTTCGGACTAACGTTTGCCTGGGACTGCGACCTCTGCAGCGGCTACAACCGCACAGCACTCACCCATTGGCCACTCCAGGCTCTCTCTGGTTGGCGAGGCGTGGTGGCGGGCCTCTGGGCTGGGCTGAAGCTAGCTCTATGGAGGCCAGATGCCGTGTTGATCTATGCCTACAGTCCTAGCTTCATCACCACTGCTTCTCTTGTGCTGGCTGTGGTCCAGATACCCATCTTGTTGCGGGCAGATACGTCCGATGAGGCTTATAGCCGCAGTGCGTTAAGAAGCTGGATTCGGGATCAGCTGCTACGCATCTACTACCGCAGCTGCAAACTGATTTTTCCGATCGGGGCTGAATCTCATCGGCATTTTATGCGGTTGGGAGTGCCGCCGGCCAAACTCAATTGCGTGCCCTATGCCGTGGATCAAAGAGTGTTTCCACCCTTGAGCGGTGCTTGCGCGCAACCAAACGCAGATGCCCCCTTAAGGCTGGGTTTCGTGGGCAAGTTCACACTATTGAAAGATCCCATGCTCATGGCCAGGGCACTGAACTACCTCAGTGATGGAGAACGCACCCAGCTGCGGTTTGCCGCTGCAGGTGATGGCCCATTATTAGAAAAATGCCGGAAGGCCATGAAGCGGCTTCTGTCGGAGGTCTGTTTCCACGGTTTTTTGAATCAGTCTGAGTTGAATCATTTTTATGGGCAGCTGGATGTGCTGATCCTGCCATCGGTGCAAGGTGAGGTCTGGGGGTTGGTGATCAATGAGGCCCTCAGCCAGGGGGTCAGGGTGATTGTGAGTAATCGGGTCAGTTGTCGCCACGACCTGGTGCTGTCTGAACAGGCTGGTTGGGTTTTCCCGGCAGGCCAAGCCAGGGCATTGGCCCGAGCTCTGCGCTTGGCTCTTATGTCCTGGCCCTGGCCACGCGAGCCACAGCCCACTCCGGTTCCAGACCTATTAGTGGCCGCGGTAGGGCGGGCGATGCTATGAAGCTTCTCGTGATTCATACGCATCCAGTGCAGTATGTATCATTTCAGCTCCGCTGGCTGGCGGCCCGTTGCAGCCTGCGAGTGTTGTATCTCTGCAGACAGAACTTGTTGAACATCTCTTCGGAATGTTCAACAATAGCGGATCCAGGCTTTGGCTGTGTCGTCCAGTGGGATTGTGATCTCCTCGCCGGCTATGAGAGTTCGTTTGTTTCCAGCCGCGGCCTGCAACAGATTGAAGGCTTACTGGGGTTGAGATTATTGCCGTTGGTGCTGCGACAGCTATATCAGTTCCGACCCGATGCATTAGTAATATTTAATCATACACCAATCCTGATTGGTTTTCTGGCTGGTCTGCTGCCGCGCCTGGGATTTCCGCTGTTTTTGCGCACTGAGTGCACAGATCTCGTCAAATTGCGCACCATGCCCTTGGCGTTGGTCCGCGATCTGGCATTGCGATGGATATATAAAAAAGTCACTATTGTATTTCCCATCTCAAGCCACGGCCTCCGGCATGTGGAAGTGCGGGGCGTAGGTCCCGAGAGCATCTGCCTGGTGAGCTACGCACCAGACACTAATTGGCTGGCTGAGCAACTTGCAGTTTGGCAGCCAAAGGCATCAGCTCTACGCCATTCCCATGGCATCCCCGAAGATGCACTGGTGCTCCTCTACGTAGGGAGACTGTCTGAAGAGAAAGATCTTTTAGCGATCGCTGATGCTCTCGCTCCGATCCCACAGGTGGAACGCGCTGCCCTGCACGTGATCAGTGCCGGCAGTGGCCCCCTTGAGAGTGAATGGGTTCGGCGAATGACAGCCTTGCTTGGGGATCAGTTTCACCATCTTGGCTTTCTGAACCAGCAGCATCTCGGACAGGCCTATGCCATGGCTGATGCTCTCATTCTTCCCTCCATTCACAGTGAAACCTGGGGGCTAGTGGTGCATGAAGCCCTGGCCTTTGGCTGCGTAGCTTTCGTGAGCGATCTTGTGGGCTGTGCACTAGATCTTCAGGCCCTTGGTCAGGATGTGCGCCGCTTTCATGCCGGAGACCGGTGCAGCCTCACGGCACTGCTGCGCTACTGGTTGGCAGCACCAAAGATCGCCACCCAGCCCTGTGCCGATCTTCCGGACATACTCGACTTCCCTCGCGCTCTGTTGTCTGCAATCTCTGATTTGCAGCAATGAACGCGGTGGTGCAATGGTCGTCTCGCCAGGTGAGCACGCTGGTGAACCTGAGCACAGTGCTGCTGGGAGTTGCTCAGAATCTAATCTTTACTGGCATCATCGCCCGCCACTGGCCAGTTCAAGCCTTGGGGCAGTGGCTGTCACTGGAAGCTGGCATCGGTTTGTTGCACATCTTACCTGCCGTGTTGGCCGATCTTGTGGGATTTGAGTTGTTGCGCAACTCAAATCCTGCTGAGCGCCATGGCCTCTATCGCCTTGGCACGAAGTCTGCTTTTGGCCTATCGATTCTGCTGTTGCCGGCGTTGCTGTTGTTGCCATTTGGGCACTTTCCCCTGCCCACAAGTTTGTTGCTTATATACGGCGCCATGCGTCTCTTGGGGCAGCCAGTGCTCGGCACGATGAGCAAGCGCCTCTACAGCGATGGGCAATTGAGCCTCAGTTTCTTACTGGGCTCATTCGATCAGCTGCTGCTGCTGGCTCCCGCGGCTGTGGTGGCGGCTTTGAATGGCACGTTTGCCGCTGCTATTGGTTGGGCAGCCGGGTTACGTGGTTTCCAGGTGTTATTCCAGTCCCTTTTGTTGCTGAACCTCTACCCCTGGCGGCTGGGCCACGCGGTGATTCCAGCTGGCTGGAGTGTGTTCGAGATTTGGCGCCGCATGCTTCTGCTCACCCCCGCGAGCCTGCCTGCTCACTTGATTCAGAACGGCATCACATTGGCTACGGCGGCGCTTCTTGGCCAAGCCGAACTGGCTGTGTTCAGTACCCATCGCACTGCAGCTGGTTTTCTCGGCCAGTTTGGCAATGCCCTGAATGAACCGCGCCTGCCAAATATGCTGGCGCAACCGCATCCCATGGCAGCAGCCTGGCAATTGGCTTGGCGCACCACGCCTCTGCTGTTACCTCTTGTGCCAGTGATGCTTCTCTGTTTTCCTTTCGTCTATGCCTTCTGGCTGGGGGCTGAATTTCCCGTTCAGCTAGGGCTGTTTGCATTGTTTTTAATCGTGCAGCTGCTACGGCAGTTGCAGCAACCCATGGCCACGGTAATCCGCTCACGCAATGAACCCGTCTCTGCCATGTTTGAGGGCTGGATGCCACTGCTCACTCTTTTTGCTTTATTGATACTAATTCGGCCTCACCAGGCGCCTGCTCTGGTGCTTTTGCTTGTGCTTGCTGAGCTGATGTTGTTCTTAGTTCGCGTGCTGCTTGTTCGCATCCCTGCTTTTGGACTTAATTCCATCTGAGCCTTTTCGTTCTAGCCATGCCATACCCACTTGCCACCTTCGGGATCCTGATCAACTCTCTTGCTGCTCTGGCTGCGGGGCTGGTCTTGGCTGGCTTGTGGGATTGGTGGCCGTTCAGGCCCTTACGCGATGGAGTTCTGCGGCCGCTCGCCATGGCCATTACTGTGCATTGGTTTATTTATTTTGGCCCAATTAATCTCTGCGCACTCTGGCTGAAGTCTGATACGCAAGTGATGTTTGCCTGGGTGATTCGGCGCTCTCAGATCTCAGAGGCATCTCTTTACGGCTTTGTGGCCTATGTAATGGTACTGAGCGTCCTGGCTCTGATCGCGTGGCTGCTGCAACGCTCTGGTTGGGCCAGGGAGCTTCGCCTCATCCCTAGATGGCCCCGCGCGCAGGTTCTCGCCGTAACCATCCTTCTCGCACTGATGGCCTTGCTGGTCCATTCAGTGTTCGGCATGCCAGTAGCCAATGGTGGTGCGTGGATGGCCATGTTGCCGCTTCCGCTCCAGCCTTTTTCTAAAGGCCTGTTCCTTATTGAAGCTATTCCTCTGATCGCCACTGGTTGGCAAGTGCTCTCAGCCAGTGGTCCGCCTTCTTGGCGCCAGCGTTGGTTTTTCGTGCTGATTGCCATCCTCCAGCTGGTTACGTTCATTCTGTTGCGCCAGCGTTTTCTGGCCCTGATGGCTGTGGCGTGGTTCGCAGGTTGCCTGCTTCGCTGGTGGCGGAAGCCTTCGTTGGTGCTAGGTGTGCCGCTGGGCATGTGTCTTGTCTATTCCATCGCTACGGCGTTGCGATTCACCCGCCGTGAGCAGAGCTACGGCGAGTCACGGGCTGATTATCTGCAGCATACGTTCGGCTATTTCATTGAGGGACTCATCCCTGCCAATCTTGGCGCTTCTGCCCTGAACGACTTCTCCTACAACAAGGCCGGTGCTGCGTCGCTCTCCGTTGTGCTGGACCTGCGCGAGCAAGGCTTGATAAGGGTCCATCAACCCTTGGCCTGGTTGTCTGCAGAGCTCTACCGCGCATTGCCTGGCCACATCAAGCCGGCGTTTATGTCGTGGGGAGCGTTGAATGCAGAGCAGCTGGTGAGTCGTGCCCTGGGGGTGGGGGAGCCAGGTTGGAGTAATCCCGGGGTGCATGCCCATCTGGCGCTTGGATGGGTCGTGGACATGATGGAAACACCGCTCCTGGATCCAGTGGCATCAGCCGGCTGGCTTGGAATGCTTTTCTTTGCTGGCCTGGCACCTATTCTTCTGGCCATCCTTTGGTGCATGAGCTGCCGACTGGTGCGCTGGATGCCTTGCTTATGGCTACTTCCTATGGGAATTCTGGCTGTTGTTGCCTTGGGAACATCGTGGTTGGGGGATATTCTCGTGTTTCTTAAAGTTGTCGGTCCTTGGCTTTTGCTCTGTCTCTTGGTTGCCACGATCCATGGTTGGCATTTACGTGAGTCTCCTGCGTGATCTGGCAGAGGCGGTGGCTGCAGCAGTCTGATTTGGGCTCAGATCTGTTCCACCACAAAGAGTTCATCCCATTGCTGCTCGTTCAGGGGGCAGATAGTGGGCCGGTAGCCATGGCGGGTCACGGTAATTGTTAGGAAAGATGTCACCTTTTGGACGCACTATGCCTCACTTGCCAAGGTTACTTGGAGGCTTGTTTGCTGGGTTGCTAATGGTTCATTAATCCATACCAAATCAGGTTGTTTCCACCAACGGATTGATCTGCTCCAACATTTGGGATTTGCCAGGCGTGCCTGTTCATAAACATCAGCTCGCTTTTTGCAAATTGCTATAGCC
>Ga0310324_10104_pt1 | contig 10814 bp, 7 predicted proteins | sample LakSupSRFTotalB5_FD_195538 | JGI IMG/M metagenome (GOLD analysis project Ga0310324, IMG submission 195538) | Enriched freshwater cyanobacterial communities from Lake Superior, Ontario, Canada - SU02.SRF.Total.B5 (v2) (version 2) | ecosystem: Environmental > Aquatic > Freshwater > Lake | place... | reverse complement strand
TCGTGACCCCAACGGCGAGCAGCCAGATCCGCCAGGGGGGGGCCCTGGTACCGATCGATGTGCCAGCCCAGCAGCAGGCGTGCCGCACCGGCGCCCTCTCCGAGCAGGAATGCCGGGTCGGCTTCGCCGTGCGCTGGCGGCGCCATGGCCCGAGCGGCCTGGCCGGTGGGCTAGAGGGTGGTCTGGACAGGGGGTTGGGGGAAGGCCTGCTGCCGCCGCCAATCTCAGTGCCGGTCTCGGCCCTACTGGCAGGCGGTGAGGGCAGCTTCAGCCTCTCGAGCGTCTTTCGAGTCACGCCCAGGCCCTTGCCCCTAGCTGGCAATGGTGATCGCCTGATGCTCTTGCCCGTGGTCGGCTCAGCGATCACCACGAGCACCTTTGGCTATCGGCTGCATCCCTTGCTGGGCAGCTGGCTGATGCATGCCGGCCGCGACCTGGCGGCCCCAGAAGGCACCCCCGTAGTAGCGGCCCTCTCGGGGCGGGTGACGGCCAGCGGCCCCGCGGGCGGCTATGGCCTGGCGGTGGAGCTAGAGCACCGGCGCCCCCTGCGCCGCACCCTCTACGGGCACCTCTCGGAGCTCTACGCGCGTCCGGGCGACTGGGTGCGGCAAGGCGAGGTGATCGGCCGGGTCGGCAGCACGGGCCTCAGTAGCGGGCCCCACCTGCACTTCGAGGTGCGCCAGCCGGCCAATGGCGGCTGGGTGGCCGTGGAGCCGGGCGAACTGGATCCCGGCCGGGGCCTGGCCGGCCAGGATGTGGTGGCCCAGTTAATGGGCCAGTTGCTCCAGAGCCTGGAGCGGCCCAAGGCCCCAGCTAATGGCCAGGCCAAAACCAAGGCCGGCTGAACGGACAACTAACCGGCTTCAGGGGTTGGCGCTGTCGCTAAGTAGGCGCCCGTCGTGGAACTGCACTAGGCGGCTGGCCCGCTCGGCCACCTCCTGTTCGTGGGTGACGATCAGGATCGTCATGCCCTGGCGATGGAGCTCGCCAAACAGATCCAGCACCTCCGCGGTGGTGCGGGAATCGAGGGCGCCTGTGGGTTCATCGGCCAGCAGCAGGCCGGGCTGGTTGATGATCGCCCTGGCCACGGCCACCCGCTGCTGCTGACCGCCGGAGAGCTGGTTGGGCTTGTTGTGCAACCGCTGGGCCAGGCCCACCCTTTCGAGGGCCGTAATCGCCCGCTGGCGCCGCTCCTCGGCCGAAAGGCCGGCATAGATCATCGGCAGGATCACGTTGTCGAGGGCACTCATTTCCGCCAGCAGATGAAACTGCTGGAAGACAAAGCCCAGTTCCCGGTTGCGCAGGTCGGCCAGGGCGTCATCGGAGAGATCCTGCACCGCCGTGCCATTGAGGCGGTAACTGCCGCTGCTGGGGCGATCGAGGCAACCAAGGATGTTCATCGCCGTGCTCTTGCCTGAGCCAGAGGTGCCCATCACCGCCAGGTACTCGCCCCGTTGCACCCGCAGGGTGAGGTCGTCGAGGGCGACAACAGCCGTATCCCCGGTGCCATACATCTTGCTGATGTGGCTCAGTTCAGCAACGCAATCGTTCAAGGAAGGCCTAACTCAAGGAAGTGGCATTGGTGGCCAGGGTGATCGCCCGCTGCAGCATCGGTGTGCCGGTAACCGCCGTGCTGGCCCAACTGAATACTGGGTTGGAGAGAATGCCACCGACAGCCGTAATTACCACGCAGGTAATCAGGGCAGCCCGCAGGGGCTGCATGCCTTCAACGGCCCAGGTGATCGGCGGATAGGACTTGACCACATCGGAGGCCTCCTGGGGTTCTTTCACCACCATCATCTTGATCACAGAGATGTAGTAGTAGATCGACACCACCGAGGTGACCAGGCCGACCACCACAAGCAGGTATTGGTGATCGGCCCAGCCGGCAAAAAACAGATAGATCTTGGCGAAAAAGCCCAGCATCGGCGGGATGCCGCCCAGGGAGAGCAGGCAAAGGCTGAGGCCCAGGGTGATCAGGGGATCCTTTTGATAGAGACCGGCGTAGTCGGAGATGCGATCACTGCCGGTGCGAAGCGAGAAGAGAATGATGCAGGCAAAGGCCCCCAGGTTCATGAATAGGTAGGCCGCCATATAAAGCACCATGGCGGCAAAGCCATCTTTGGTGCCGCAGACCAGGCCGATCATCACGAAGCCCGCCTGGCCGATCGAGCTGTAAGCCAGCATCCGCTTCATCGAGGTCTGGGCTAGGGCCACGATGTTGCCCAGCACCATGCTCAAAATCGCCAGCACGGTGAACAGCAGCTTCCACTGCTCCTGGAAGCCCTCAAAGCAACCCACCAGGATCCGCAGGGCCAGGGCAAAGCCAGCCGCCTTCGAGCCCACCGAGAGGAAGGCCACCACCGGCGTGGGGGAGCCCTCGTAGACATCAGGAGTCCACTGGTGGAAGGGCACAGCCGCAATTTTGAAGGCCACCGTGGCCAGCACGAACACCAGGGCCAGGGCCGCCACGGGTGTGGTGGCGCTCTGGAGGGCCAGGGCGACGGCGTCGAGGCTGGTGCTGCCACCGGTGAGGCCGTAGAGCAGGGAGGCGCCGTAGAGGAAGACGGCCGCCGCGGCCGATCCAACTAGTAAATATTTCAGGGACGCTTCCGAGCTGCGGGCGTCCCGCTTCATGTAGCCGGCCAGCAGATAGCTCGCCACCGAAAGGGTTTCCAGGGAGACGAAGATCGTCACCAGATCGGTGGAGCCGCAAAGCACCATGGCGCCCAAAGTGGCGGCCAGCAGGATCGCGGCGTATTCCCCTACCGGCGTGCCGCTGCGCTCCACGTAACGCCAGCTGATCAGCAGCGACAGCAAGGTGGAGGAGGCAACCACGCCCCGGAAGGCGATGGAGAGGTTGTCGGGCAGAAACGAGCCCAGGAAGGCTGGTTGCAGCGGCGCATTCCATTGGAACGCCAGCAGCACGAGGGCGGCACCCAGGCCCGCATAACAAATTGGAGGCACCCAACGGCTGGCAGCCTTCTCGCCGGCCAGGTCCACCAGTAGGCAGGCCAGCATGGCCACTAGCACCGCCGCCTCAGGGCCTATGGCACCGGCATTGATCTGCAGGGCCGTGATCGCCGGCAAGGCCTCTGGGCTGGCCGCAGGGCTAGCGCCGGCGGCGGCAAAGAGGCTGGCCATGGGAAAGGCATGGGCCAAGGCCAAGAAGGCCGGCAAGGCCAAAACCGGTTCAAGGGCCGCCTGGAGGGTCATCACTGCTGGGAAGCCTTACCCGTTGGCGGGACTGTAGCTGTGCCGGTTGATTCCGAGCTTGCTTGCTTCAGCACTCCCGCACCGGCTTAGGCGGTCGGTCCGGCGATGCGATAAAGAGGGAGCCGGTTTTAGCCTGCCTGTGGCGCACACGCTGGTCATCGTTGAGAGCCCCACGAAGGCCCGCACCATTCGTGGCTTCCTGCCCAAGGATTTCCGGGTGGAGGCCTCGATGGGGCATGTGCGTGACCTGCCCAACAACGCCAGTGAGATCCCGGCGGCCCACAAGGGAGAGAAGTGGGCCAACCTCGGCGTCAACACCGCCAATAACTTCGAACCGCTCTACGTGGTGCCGAAGGACAAGAAAAAGGTGGTCAAGGAGCTCAAGGATGCCCTCAAGGGCGCCGACCGCCTGCTGCTGGCCACCGACGAAGACCGGGAAGGGGAAAGCATCAGCTGGCACCTGCTGCAGCTGCTGGCGCCCAAGGTGCCCGTGAAGCGAATGGTGTTCCACGAGATCACCAAAGAGGCGATCAGCCGGGCCCTCAACGAGACCCGGGAACTCGACATGGAGCTGGTCCATGCCCAGGAAACCCGGCGCATCCTCGATCGCCTCGTGGGCTACACCCTCTCGCCCCTGCTCTGGAAAAAGGTGGCCTGGGGCCTGTCGGCCGGCCGGGTGCAATCGGTGGCCGTGCGGCTGTTGGTGCAGCGGGAGCGGGCCCGGCGGGCCTTCCGCAGCGGCAGCTACTGGGACCTCAAGGCCCAGCTGGATCAACCCGGGGGCGCTTTCGAGGCCAAGCTCACCCATCTCAAGGGCGAGCGCATCGCCGGTGGCTCCGACTTCGACGAAAACACCGGCGGCCTCAAGGCCGCCAGCAAGGTCAAGCTGCTGAGCGAAAGCGAGGCCCGCAGCCTGCAGGCGGCCGTTCAAAGCGCCCCCTGGCGGGTGGCCGAGGTGGAGGAGAAGCCCACGGTTCGCAAACCCGTCCCCCCCTTCACCACCAGCACCCTGCAGCAGGAGTCGAACCGCAAACTGCGGCTCTCGGCCCGGGAGACCATGCGCACGGCCCAGGGCCTCTACGAGCGTGGCTTCATCACCTACATGCGCACCGACTCGGTGCACCTCTCCGACCAGGCGATTACGGCGGCCCGCAGCTGCGTCAACGAGAAATACGGCCAGGAGTTCCTCAGCCCAGCCCCGCGCCAGTTCACCACCAAGGCCCGCAATGCCCAGGAGGCCCACGAGGCGATTCGCCCCGCCGGCGAGCGCTTCCGCACCCCCAAGGACACGGGCCTCGATGGCAAGGACCTGGCCCTCTACGAGCTGATCTGGAAGCGCACCGTGGCCAGCCAGATGGCCGATGCCCGCCTCACCATGGTCTCGGTAGAGCTGGAGAGCGCTGACGCCCGCTTCCGGGCCTCGGGCAAGCGCATTGATTTCGCCGGCTTCTTCCGGGCCTACGTGGAGGGCAGCGACGATCCCGACGCCGCCCTGGAGGGCCAGGAGGTGTTGCTGCCGGCCCTGAAGGTGGGTGATCGCCCCAGCTGCAAGGCCGTGGAGGCCCTCGGCCACCAAACCCAGCCCCCAGCCCGCTATAGCGAAGCGGCCTTGGTGAAGATGCTGGAAAAGGAGGGGATTGGCCGCCCCTCCACCTACGCCTCAATCATCGGCACGATCGTGGATCGCGGCTACGCCACCCTCCAGAACAACTCCCTCACGCCCAGCTTTACGGCCTTTGCCGTCACAGCCCTACTGGAGGAGCACTTCCCGGACCTGGTGGACACCAGCTTCACGGCCCGGATGGAGAACACCCTCGATGAGATCTCCCACGGCACCGTGCAGTGGTTGCCCTATCTCAACAAGTTCTACAAGGGGGAATCGGGCCTAGAAACCCAGGTACAGCAACGGGAAGGCGACATCGACCCCACCGCCTCGCGCACCATCACCCTGGAGGGCCTGCCCTGCGTCGTGCGGATCGGCCGCTTCGGCGCCTACCTAGAAACCAAGCGGGTGGCGGACGACGGCAGCGAAGAGCTGGTCAAGGCCACCCTGCCGGGCGAAATCACCCCGGCCGACCTGGATGCCGACAAGGCCGAACTGATCCTCAAGCAAAAGGTAGAGGGGCCCGAATCCCTTGGAGAAGACCCAGACAGCGGCGAGCAGGTGTACCTGCTCTTCGGCCAGTACGGGCCCTATGTGCAGCTGGGCCAGGTCAGTGACGAAGTGCCCAAGCCCAAGCGAGCCTCCCTGCCCAAGGGGACCAAACCGGAGGAGCTGGGCCTGGAGGACGCCCTGGGCCTGCTGCGGCTGCCGCGGTTCCTGGGCGAGCACCCCGATGGGGGCAAGATCCAGGCGGGCCTGGGCCGCTTCGGCCCCTACGTGGTGCACGACAAGGGCAAGGGCGAAAAGGACTACCGCTCCCTCAAGGCCGAGGATGACGTGCTGCTGGTGGCCCTGGCTCGGGCCGTGGAGCTGCTGGCCACCCCCAAGAAGGGGCGCGGTGGCCGCACCGCCCTCAAGGACCTGGGCGCCCCGGCCGGCTCCGACGAATCGATCCAGGTGTTCGATGGTCCCTACGGGCTCTATGTGAAGCAGGGCAAGGTGAATGCCTCCCTACCGGAAGGCACCACCGCCGACACAATCACCCTGGAGCAGGCGGTGGAGCTGCTGGCCGCCAAGGCCGCCACGGGCAAGGCCCAGGCCAAGGCGACCAGGGCCGCCAAGTCCAGCGCCACCAAGGCCTCGAGCCCTAAACCGGCGGCCAAGGCGGCAGGAGCCAAGCCCGCCGCCGCGAAGAAACCTCCGGCCACCACAAAAACAGGTCGGATGCGGGCCAGTGCCGTGCGGGTGATCAGACCGGCTAATAGTTGAGGGCAATCGCGGTGCCACCCTTCCTGGCTCCTAATCGGAAACACCTTGGGGCTGCGGCCTGCCCCCAGGCAGCTCCCCTGCTGGCCGGCGCCCGCCGCGGCTTCGTCCTGGCCCTGGTGCTGGGGCCCCTGCTGGTGGGTTGTGCCAACAACCCGATCGCCCGTCAACTGGCCGCCAGCTTCGATACCCCAGCCCCCACGCCCGCCATCCCGCCAGCGGCTGGGTCCCCTACCGGTGGGACAAGCCCGGCAGCCAATGGGCAAGCCGGAGCCCCGGCCCTTGTCCCCCCTTCTGGCAACGCTGCAACCACCAGCCCCAGCCCAGTCAGCCCGGCCAACCCAAACCAAAAGGGCACCGGCACCGCTGGCCCTGGCGCCAAGCCGGATGCCCCGGCCAAACCCCGCGCTGCCACGCCTACCCCTGCTGCTGCCCCCTATCGGGTCACGCTCAAGCTGCCCGGCGCCGACCCCTCCGCCCCCGCCGAGGTCGTGACCCGGGCGTTGCGGGCAGCCGGGGTGCCGTTTGAGGTGGAAACGATCGAGCGAATCGGTGCCGGCAGCGATGCCAGCACCAGCAGCCGTCCTGCCGCCCTGCGCGCCACCCCAGCCCCCGCTGTGCGCTGAGTGCCGATACCCATGCCGAAGCCAGGGCCGACCACGCCGCCCTATCCCCGGGCCCTCAGCCGCCGTCAGGCCCGCCAGATGATGGACACCGCCTACCTGGCGGCCTCCATGGCCCTGCTCTGGGTGGCCCTCTATTACTTACCCGTCGGCGGCGCCCTGTTCCAACTGGCCCTGCCCCTGCCCCTGGCCCTGCTGCAGCTGCGCCAGGGGGGCCGCTCTGGCGCCGAAGGCCTGCTGGTGGCGGGCCTGCTGCTGATTGCCCTCATGGGGCCGGTCCGGGGGCCCCTGGTGCTCTTCCCCTATGGCTTGCTGGCCCTTTGGTTGGGCTGGGGCTGGTCGCGGCGTTGGAGCTGGTGGCTGACCGGCGCAGTGGGCCTGCTGATCGGCGCGGCGGGCTTTCTGGTGCGGGTCCTGGTGCTGTCAGTGCTGGTGGGCGAAAACCTCTGGGTGCTGATTACCGCCGCCGCCGCCAACCTGCTCGAGTGGATCAGCACTCTGGTGCCCCTGGTCGGAGCCCCAGACCTGCAACAGGTGCAACTGCTGGCCCTGGGCCTGGTGCTGCTCCAGAACCTGCTGTATGTACTAGCCCTGCATGCGGTGGCCTACTGGATCTTTGCCCGCCTAAAGGCGCCGATTCCCGAACCACCCGAAGCCCTGCGGGCCCTGGTGGCCCTAGACCCCCTTTAGACGCGGTGCCGGCCGCCCCTCCCCAGCACCTGAGTGGTGATGCCGCCAGCGCCGGGGCCTGGCTGGGCGCCTGCGCAGCCCACTGGCGCCAAACCACGGTGTTGCTGCTGCTGGCCGGCACCGACACCGCCGCCGTGCCGGGCATTTCTGCCGCCGGCGCCACTCCCGAATCACGCCGCTGGACCGCCGCCGCCGATGCCGAACTGCTGCTCCTTGGCCCGGCAGCCGAGCGGCGCCATGCCCTGCCGCCCCTCCCAGCGGGGGTCAGTCCGGCCCTGATTGCCCATGGGGTGGTGAGCGAGCTGGGCCTCGATCCCCTGGTGGTGGACCTGGGGGCCGCCGTGGCTCCGGCCGTGCCCCATCTGCAGTTAGGCCAAGCTCCGGCCCGGTGCCTCAGCAGCGGCCAGGCCCTGGAGCCGGCCCGGGTGCGGCAGCTGCTGGCGTTAGGGCAGCGCTGGGGCCGGCTCCTGGCCGCCAAGGGCCCCCAGGAGCCCCTGCTGATCGCCGAATGCGTGCCCGGCGGCACAACCACGGCCCAGGCGGTGCTCACCGGCCTGGGGCTGGAGGTGGCGGGCCTGGTGAGCGGCAGCCTGCTGGAACCCGTCCATGCCCTGAAAACCGAACTCGTGGAGCGGGGCCTCAGCGCCGCTGGCCTCCTAGGCCCCGGGGGAATGGGGGGCCCTGACGCCGATCCATTGGCGGTGTTGGCCGCGGTGGGGGATCCGATGCAGGCCCTGGCGGCGGGCCTGGTGTTGGGGGCAGCGGGTGCGGGACGACCCGTGCTCCTGGCGGGCGGCAGCCAGATGGCGGCCGTGTGGGCCCTGGCCCTGGCCCTTTGCTCCCCAGCCAGCCGCCCGGCCTTAGCCCGCCAGGTGGCCATCGGCACCACCGCCTGGGTGGCGGCAGAAGCCAGCAGCAATCTGGCCCTGCTGCTGCAGCGCCTGGCTGCCCGCTGGCAGCTAGAGCCCCTGGCCTTCGCCGCCAACCTGCGCTTCCAGCAGTGCCGCTCGGCCCGCCTCCGCGATTACGAGGCGGGCTATGTGAAAGAGGGGGTGGGCGCCGGCGGCTTGGCCCTGCTCTGGGAACTGAGCGGCCGCAGCCCCGCTGCCCTGGCCCAGGCCTGCGACCTGGCCTGCGAACAACTTCTCAGCGGCCCCTAGGGTTTTGCCATGGCCTTGCCCCTGCTCCACCGCCGTCAGCTGCTGCACCTGGGGGGCCTGGCAGGCCTGGCCCTGCTCGGCGGCTGCAGCAACGGCGCCGAGCCCCAATTGCTTTATGCCCCCGGCGAACTCCCGAGCGCCTGGCTAAAAATCCTGCCCAAGCCCTGGCGAGGGCAACCCCAGCCCTCCCCCGCTGCGGTGCTGGCGGCCCTGGGCAAACCAGGCATGGGCCTGCTCCAACTCAGCGATGGCTGGGCCTTGGACGCCCGCACCGACCAGCTAGAGCCCTTGGGCGCCCCAAACCTGCTCGACCAGCTGGCCCCCTTTGCCGCTGGGCCCAGCCGCCTGTTCCAGGACGAAGGGACGCCGCCTCTGGCCTTCCCCTGGGCCTTCAGCACCTGGGTGCTGGTATTCCGTAACCGAGCTGACCTGGCCCGGCGCCGGCCGGAGGGCTGGACCCTGCTGCTCGAACCCAGCCTGAAGGGCCGGCTGGTGCTTCCCTCCAGCCCGAGGGTGGTGATGGAACTGGTGCTACGCCAGTTGGGGCTTCCCTCAGAAGGGTCCTGGCACGCGGCCGGTGCCATGGCCAAGGCCGATCCAGCGGTTCTGAACGACCCTTCTCTCCAAGACGACCCCCGGCTGCCAGCAGCCATCCGGCGTCTGCGCAGCCAGGCCCTGGCCTGCGATGAGGCCAATGGCCTCAACCTGCTTTTAGCCGGGGAAGCCGATGCGGCCGTGCTGCCCGCCCGCAGGGTCCTGCCACTGCTGCGTAGTGACACGCGCCTGCAGGCCCTCTTGCCGGAGAGCGGTTCCCCCTTGATCTGGTCCCTGCTGGTGCGGCCGGCCGGCGCGGCGCCCTTGCCCCAGGCCTGGCTGGCTGAAGTCTTGAAGCCGCCCCTACTGAACCGCCTGCTCGCCAAGGGCTGGGTGCCGCCCCTGCCAGCCGAGCGCCTAGCGGCGCCCCTTTCGGCCTGGCCCGAGCCCATAGCCCAATTGATGCTGCCGGCGTCTGAAGTGCTCGCGCGTTGCAACAGCCTGGCCCCCTTGAGCGCGCCGAAGCGAATCCAATGGCAAGCGCTCTGGGATCAGGCGGCTCCCCAGGCCCCAAACCAAGCCGGCGCCTGATCCCCTCACCAGGGGACAGCCAGCCCTAACCCCACAGCCGCCGCTGCGGTGCCGCCGCCAGCCGCCGATGGGTATCGGCCAAGAGCTCGGGGATGGGCAGATTGTGGGGACAGCGCGGCAGGCAGGCGCCACAGGCCTGGCAAGCACTGGCATCGAGCTGCTCCCACCAGTGGCCGGCCCGGCCAATCAGGTTGTAGCGCTCCCTGGCAAAGGCCTCGAGACCATGGCCCACCGCCAGGTTGCGCAGGCGCAGCAGCGCTGGGATGGGCACGGCGCTGGGGCAGGGCAGGCAAGCCTGGCACTGGCCACAGAAGTCGGCGCCCAGGCGCTGCCGGCCCGCCGCCAGCAGCTGGTCGAGGCTGGCCCGCTCCTGGGGGCTAAGGGGGCCATCGGCCCCAGCCAGTTGGCGGGCCCAATCGAGGTCGGCGGCACGGGCGGCTCCGAGGGTGAGGCTGGAGAGACCCTGGTCAAGCAGGAAGCGGTAGGCCAATTCCAGGGGAGCAAAGGGGCTGCAGTCGGCCACCAGCTGGGGCGGCGGAGCGTAGAGACGCCCGCCCTTATCGGCCGGGGAAATGGCCAGCACGCCGAGCCCGGCCGCCAGGGCCGCCTGGGCCAGGGGCAGGCGCTGGCGATCAAACAAATGCAGATGCAGGCTGCAGAAGCCGAACCGCTCGCTGGCTAGGGCCGCCGTGATCAGGTCATTGCTGCCATGGCTGCTGAAGCCCACCTGGCCCACCAACCCTTCACCCAGGGCCCAGGCGAGCAGCTCCGCTCCCGCACCGCGCAGGGCCCAATCCAGGTGCTCTGGCGTATTGAGGCCATGGACGGCCCAGTTGTCGAGCCGGGCTAGGCCGAGGCGCTCCAGGCTGCCGCGCAGCTGCTCCTGGCCCTGGGCCAGGTCAGGGCCGGGCAGGATCTTGCTGGTGATTACCAGGCCGGCCCGGCGGGCGGGACTACTGCGCCCTAACTGACCTAAAACCTGGCCCAGAAACGTTTCCGCAGGCCCGTAGGCCGGGGCCGTTTCTATGTGGTTGATGCCGGCCGCCAGGGCCGCCGCCAGCACGGCCTCCATTTGGTCCGCGCTGTCGAGGGCCCGCATGGTGCCCAGCGTGAACAGGGACACGGCCGGTC
>Ga0310324_10102_pt1 | contig 10850 bp, 10 predicted proteins | sample LakSupSRFTotalB5_FD_195538 | JGI IMG/M metagenome (GOLD analysis project Ga0310324, IMG submission 195538) | Enriched freshwater cyanobacterial communities from Lake Superior, Ontario, Canada - SU02.SRF.Total.B5 (v2) (version 2) | ecosystem: Environmental > Aquatic > Freshwater > Lake | place... | reverse complement strand
CCCGGCGAGTATCGCGCGGGGCGAAATCCCGTGAACTGCCAATTGGACCCGTTGTTTTAAGCGTGGCACTGGCACTGGGCACTGGGCTAGCAGCTTTATTTTTGCTCCAGGATCAAATCAGTCAGGGCTTTTTAGCTCCATCACTGGTGGCTGGAATTGATGTGAAACCAGACCAATTCGGCCGCCTGTTGGGGCACTTCCCTTACCCGGAAGCAACTGCGGATCAGCTCATTGAAATTGCTCCAGGAATGTTTTTGCAGGCAGATGCAGCAGCGGCCTATGAGCAGATGCGGCTTGCAGCAGAAACTGATGGCGTTGAGCTTCGCTTGATCAGTGCCTACCGCTCGATAAGCACCCAGAAGCAGATCTTCTTTGATGTGAAATCTGAGCGAAATCAATCTGCAGAAGCAAGGGCAAAAGTAAGCGCTCCGCCAGGCTATTCAGAGCACAGCACCGGCTACGCCATCGATATAGGCGATGGCAGCCTGCCTCAATCCAACCTATCGGTGGATTTTGAAACCACCCCAGCTTTTTACTGGCTGCAAAACAATGCCCAGCGTTATCACTTTCAACTCTCCTTCCCCTTGGGGAATCGTCAGGGGGTGAGCTATGAACCCTGGCATTGGCGCTTTGAAGGTTCCAGCGATGCGCTGAAACGCTTTCAACCGGCAAACCAACATGAGCAGCGGGGGGTATAGTCGCAATCGCCAAGCCCTGTCGCAAGCTGCGCTTGGTAATCCGTTAGAAATTTTTCCGAGATGAGCGCCAGCACCAAGCGCGCAGCGATTCGCAATATCGCGATTATCGCCCACGTTGACCACGGCAAAACTACCCTTGTAGACGCCCTCCTTCAGCAATCCGGAACTTTCCGAGACGGGGAAATTGTTCCCACTTGCGTGCTTGATTCCAACGATCTGGAGAGGGAAAGGGGAATTACTATTCTTTCAAAAAATACAGCGGTTGATTACGACGACACAAGAATAAACATTGTGGATACCCCTGGCCACGCTGATTTTGGTGGTGAAGTGGAACGGGTTTTGGGAATGGTTGATGGTTGTTTATTGATTGTTGATGCAAATGAAGGGCCGATGCCACAAACCAGATTTGTGCTTAAGAAAGCTCTTGAAAAAGGTCTTCGGCCGATTGTTTTTGTAAATAAGATTGATAGACCAAGAGCCGATCCTGAAATCGCGGTTAGCAAAGTTCTTGATTTGTTTATTGAACTGGGTGCAGACGACGATCAATGTGATTTTACATATTTATTTGGTAGTGGCCTTGGTGGATATGCCAAGCCAGATATGGCTACAGAAAGTGAAAATATGAAACCACTTTTTGATGCAATTTTACGTCATGTGCCACCACCGATTGGTGATCCTGAAAAGCCATTGCAATTGCAGGTAACAACCCTTGATTATTCTGATTTTCTGGGCCGAATCATAATTGGTAAAATACACAACGGAACAATTAAAAATGGCCAAACTGCAGCTTTGCTTAAAGATGATGGCTCTGTAAAAAAAGCGAGAATCAGCAAGCTTCTTGGTTTTAAGGGCCTGCAAAGAATAGAGATACAAGAAGCATTTGCAGGCGATCTTGTTGCAGTTACTGGTTTTGATGATGTTAATATTGGCGAAACTGTCGCATGTCCTGATAATCCTGAAGCGCTTCCTCTAATTAAGGTTGATGAACCAACACTCCAAATGACCTTCTGTGTAAACGATTCACCGTTTGCCGGTAAGGAAGGAAAATTTGTTACCAGCCGTCAGCTGAGAGATCGTTTACAGAAAGAACTTCTCACTAATGTTGCACTTAGGGTTGAAGAAACAGACTCTCCCGATCGCTTTTCCGTATGTGGGCGTGGGGAACTTCATCTTGGCATTTTAATTGAAACTATGCGGCGGGAAGGCTTTGAATTCCAAGTATCTCAACCGAAAGTAATATTTAAAACAATTGACGGACACACCTGCGAACCTTATGAAGCACTAGTGCTTGATGTTCCAGAGGAATCAGTTGGTAATTGCATAGAAAAATTAGGCGTCCGCAAGGGTGAAATGCAAAATATGGAAACCGGAATTGACAAAAGAACTCAACTTGAATTTGTTGTGCCATCAAGGGGCTTGATCGGTTTCCGTGGTGATTTTATTCGGGCAACACGAGGTGAAGGGATTATGAGCCATTCATTCCTTGAATATCGCAGAATGCAGGGTGATCTCGATGCTCGCCGCAACGGGGTATTAATTTCTTTTGAAGAAGGAACAGCAACTTTCTATGCATTAAAGAGTGCAGAAGATCGTGGTGTCTTTTTCATTACGCCTGGCACTAAAGTATATAAAGGCATGATTGTTGGCGAAAATAGCCGCCCGCAGGATCTAGAACTTAATATATGTAAAGCAAAGCAGTTAACAAATATTCGTTCTGCTGGCGCAGATGAGCTGGATGCCCTTCAGACTCCGATTCAGATGAATTTAGAGAGGGCGCTTGAATACATAGGGCCAGATGAAATGTTGGAAGTTACACCTGAATCCATTCGTTTGCGCAAACTTCCGTCAAAGAAGGTTGTGAAGCGCTAACTCCTGTGGAAGTATTTAAGGACCAGCGCTTTTGCAGTGGAATTGAAAATTTTAATGTTGGGCAGTATTATATTGCCCATGATTTATTTGAAGACTTATGGCACGATACTCAGGAACCAGAAAGACGTTGGATCCATGGAATAGTCCAGATTTCAGTTGCGATGTATCATAAATTCAATGGCAATATAAACGGTGCTATTCTTTTACTTGCAGAGGGGATAAGTCGCCTAAATAGCTCTCTTTCTACTCCGGCAGGATTGAATGTTGAGTTATTGCTAAAAGTGTGCAAACGACAGCTTGAATTGTTGCAATATTTTCAGCAAAAACATGAAAAATCACTACCACTAAATGAATATGCTGCCTATATATCTCTTTTCCCTCAGCCATTGCTCGTATTTGAAAGCTAAAAATATTATGAATTTCAAATCTATTGTATTTGCATTATTAAGCGGTGTAACCATTGCATCTAATGCATTCTGTACTCCTCTTATAACTGTTGAATCAGATCTTCAACAAGCAGACAACACAACAGGGGTTGTAACAGCTACAGGTAATGTAAGAGTTCTTTATCCAGATAAAAAGCTTACTGCCACTGCTAACCAAGCCCAATATTTCACAAAAGAGGGGAGAATTGTCTTGAATGGTGATGTTGATGTAATTCAAGAAGGTGGAAATAGGCTGAAGGCTCAAAGAGTTATCTATTTTGTTGCAAGTGATCGTTTAATCGCAGACCCACCAGCAGGGGAACAGGTAAAAAGCTGGATTCGCATAATGCGCCAGACACCATGACTTTGTTGTTGCAGAAGGTTTCTCTGAGTTTTTCAGGCAAACCTGTTGTAAGAGATGTTTCTCTAGCTTTAGCTCCCGGAGAGGTGGTGGGCTTGCTTGGCCCGAATGGCGCTGGTAAAACCACTACTTTTAATCTTGTAACTGGCATGTTGAAGCCAGACCTCGGCGATGTGCTTTTAGATAACAACTCGATTAAACAATTATCAATGCCTGAAAGGGCCCGCAAGGGTATTGGTTATTTAGCTCAAGAAGCTAGTATCTTCAGAAATTTAAGTGTGCGTGATAATTTGTTATTAGCGATGCAGCAAAGCGGTGTTTCTTCCAGCGCACAAAGAGGGCGCTTAGAAGAACTGGTAATTGATTTTCAATTAGAGCGTTTTTTAAATCGTAAGGGCTTTCAGCTCTCAGGTGGCGAGCGGCGGCGCACCGAGGTGGCTCGCGCCCTAGCTGTTGGGGTGTCGGGGCCAAGATTTTTATTATTGGATGAGCCGTTTGCAGGTGTAGACCCTCTAGCTGTTAATGACCTGCAGCAACTAATAATTTCACTTCGAGATCGTGGAGTTGCAATGTTAATAACAGATCATAATGTACGTGAAACCTTATCTATTACCGATCGAGCATACATACTTACCGATGGTTCAATTCTTGCCTCAGGCACTGCCTTTGATCTTGCCAATAATGCATTAGTTCAAAAGCATTATCTTGGCGAGGGATTTGTGCTATGAGAAATTTATTTCAGTTGCTTGCTCGCCGTTGGCAATCGATACCTTTAATGGATAGATGGCTTTTATCAGAATTAATTGGCCCACTGTTATTTGGCATTGCAGCTTTTACTGCTGTAACACTTTCAGTTGGTGTGGTTTTTGAGTTGGTGCGTAAGGTAGCTGAATCAGGATTGTCGATCGCAGTTGCTACGCAAGTTTTATTTCTGAAATTGCCCGGATTTCTTGTTCTTTCATTTCCAATGGCCACCCTAATGGCCACTCTTTTGGCTTACAGCCGTTTATCTGGGGGTAGTGAGCTCACAGCGCTGCGCAGCATCGGAGTTTCAACGATGCGTTTTGTTTTACCAGCGATATTTTTAGCTGCTGTAATGAGTGGTCTCACTTTTATGTTTAATGACCTTATTGTTCCACCGGCTAATAGAAGCGGTTACGTAACCTTACAGAAGGCACTAGGCAGAAGTATTGATTCTGAAAGGGGTGAAAATATTATTTATCCAAGATATGGAAAGGTTGAAGACTCCTCAAGTGCTGGAGGTAAAGAGCGTTTGGTTCATCTCTTCTATGCAAGAGATTTTTTTAATGGCGCGATGGTTGATGTTACTTTGCTAGACTTTAGTAGGCCAAATAGCAGGCAGATGCTAACTGCAAAACTTGCTAGATACGATCAAAAATCTGGGAATTGGGAGTTCATAAATGGAAATGTTATTAATATTTTGGAAAATGGTGGTATGAATACAACAGCCGAATTTGATAGTTATTTTTATCCGCTCGGCCAAGGCCCTCTAGATCTTGCCGAGCTTCCGAGAGATGCAAATAATATGACCGTGGCCCAAGCAAGGGAAGGGTTAAGAATTCTCGAACAAGCTGGAGACCGTAAGGAAGCTCGAAAACTGCGCGTTCGCATTCAGGAAAAGTTCTCTTTCCCTGCTATCTGCTTAGTTTTTGGCTTGATTGGGGCCAGCTTGGGTTCAAGGCCAAACGGTCGCACTAGTCGAAGTCAAGGTTTTGGTATCAGCGTGCTTTTAATTTTTCTTTACTACCTCTTGGCCTTTGTTTTCAGTTCCCTTGGCGTTAAGGGCACCCTCACGCCTTTGCTGTCCGCCTGGTCTCCAGTTCTTATTGGGCTTGTGGGAGGGTCTTATCTGTTGCGAGAAGCGAGCCAATAAATGTTGATTCTCTCCTTCTCAACCAATTTTGTCCTAAACCATAGGTATCTTCCATGACGCTTCCTTTGACGGATCCGGTTCTATTGCTTGGTCTTATGGCCTTTGGTTCGCTTTTATTGGCCTTACCAATAGCTTTTTGGAGTCTTAGCGGCAATCCAGGCGCCCTAACCGAAAAACTTGTGCGGATTTTGGTTGTTGCTGCAAATTTGCTGCTCACCGCCCAATTGGTGTTGCGTTGGCTTGATTCGGGGCATTTCCCCATCAGTAACCTTTATGAATCACTTTGTTTTTTAGCCTGGGGTTGCACTCTTACCCAGCTTCTCGTAGAGCGCAGCTGGCCCTCACCATTAGTTCCTGCTGCCACCACCCCAATGGCACTGATTTGCGTTGCGTTCGCAAGTTTTGCCTTGCCAGACAGCTTGCAAAACGCTGCTCCGCTAGTGCCGGCGTTGCGCTCTAGCTGGCTTGTGATGCATGTAAGCGTGATAATGATGAGTTACGCCGCTTTGTTAGTTGGTTCTCTGCTTTCCGTTGCTGTTTTACTTACAGAACGAGGCCAATTACTAGAATTGCGCAGCAGTTCAATCGGAAGCGGTGGTTTTCAGAAAGCTCGCCTAGATTCAAGCGGAACTGTTTCCTTAGAAACAACAACTTTTGGTTTAGGTGAACGTTTAGACAACCTTAGCTATCGCACTATTACTGTTGGTTTTTTGTTGCTAACCGTTGGCCTTATTAGTGGTGCAGTGTGGGCTAATGAGGCTTGGGGCAGTTGGTGGAGCTGGGATCCCAAAGAAACATGGGCCTTAATCTGTTGGTTGGTTTATGCGGCCTATCTTCATACTCGCCTTACTAGGGGTTGGCAGGGAAGAAAACCTGCATGGGTTGCAATTGGAGGCCTAGTGGTAATTTGCGTTTGTTATATTGGAGTGAATTTACTGGGTATTGGTTTGCATAGTTACGGCTGGTTCTTCGATACTTGATTCAATTAATGCTCTCAAGTAGTTCCTGAAATTTCTTATCAGAGCCCAGCTTATTAATTAATGTATTCCTTTCCCATAAGCAAAGCTGCCTTTCTGGAAAGCCTTCTATCCAGTCGTCGATAACCATGATTGGTTTACCCAGATTGAAAGGTGGCAGCTCTAGATTAAGCAAACGAAATGAACCAGTGGTTATATCTTTATTTTTAGTGCAATTTTGATGATTAGAAGTTAAGATATATCGAATATCGCTTGTTAAAAAGTTTTGAATTGCGATTGCAATATCTTTATAGGAAAGATGAAATAAGCAGTCTCTGCACAACCAGAGATCAGCTTGAGGCAATTTGTCATTTGTTATATCCAAGCTTATAAATCTCTTGCTTGCATCTCCATAGAGCAGCTGATTCTTATCTATTAGTGGTTTTACTATATCTGCCCCTATATATGAAATACTTCTATTCCATTCAATAGCTCTAAACCAGTTAAAATCTCCGCATGGTGAGTCGAGTATTATAAACACCCCTAATTCTTCTACAAGTTCTGGAATTTTTGTCCTTATATTTTCTGTGTATGCCAAAGTAGACCCTGGACCGGAAACGCTTTCGCTGTCTCCCCAGGTATTGTTTTGATAGTAGTAATCAAAAATGTTATTACCTGCTTTAAGCAAATCCAACTTTTGATTAAAACCAATTCTTATTGAATCAACTAAAGAAATTATCCAATTATTAATCATTTATTCAGTTGCTTGGCGCTTGGCTGTTGCGAATATTGGTAATAGCTTCTGCATAATTATCAGTATTAAAAATGGCGGAGCCAGCAACCAAGGCATTTGCACCAGCTTCAATTACTTGCCAAGCATTATTTGCTTTAATGCCCCCATCAACTTCAATCCAAGGGTCAAGGCCTCTTTCATTACACATCTGCCTAAGAGCGCGCACTTTATTTACTGCGGACGGTATGAAACTTTGACCACCAAAACCGGGATTCACACTCATTATTAAAACCAAATCACAGAGTTCTAGGCAATATTCAAGGCTGCTTAAAGGTGTGCCGGGGTTCAATACAGCACCAGCTTTGCAGCCCAAATCACGAATTTGTCCAAGATTTCTGTGCAGGTGAGGGCAAGCCTCTACCTGTACATAAATATGATCTGCACCAGCTTTTGCAAAATCTGCAACAAATTTTTCTGGCTCAACAATCATTAAATGCACATCTAGGGGCTTGCTGGTTACGGGCCTTAGTGCCTCAACCACCAATGGGCCAATGGTGATGTTGGGTACAAAACGGCCGTCCATTACATCCACATGGATCCAGTCGGCTCCAGCCTGATCCACTGCCCTCACGTCATCGCCAAGTCTTGAAAAGTCTGCGGAAAGGATCGATGGGGCGATCACAAGGGATTTCTTAGTCATGGAGACGCAGTCGATAACGGAATTGTACGGAGCTCACCGGCCTGCAGCGCTGATACAGTCACTAACACTGTTCTTTGCCGCAGCCCCCTTGGACCGCACCCTCATCCAGGAAATTCTTGAAGTAGTAGAGCAGGCGGCCATCGCTTCCGCTGAACTCACAGGTATGGGCCTAAAAAATGAGGCGGACGCTGCTGCAGTTGAAGCCATGCGCAAGCGCATGGGACTCATCAACATGCAAGGGCGAATCGTTATTGGAGAGGGGGAGCGGGATGAAGCACCCATGCTCTACATCGGCGAAGAGGTTGGTACTGGCACAGGCCCGGGCGTTGATTTCGCCGTAGACCCATGTGAGGGCACCAACCTTTGCGCAAATAGTCAGAGGGGCTCTATGGCGGTTCTCGCCGCCTCTGATCGTGGCGGTTTATTTAATGCGCCTGATTTCTACATGAAGAAACTGGCTGCACCCCCTGCCGCCAAGGGCAAGGTTGATATTCGCAAATCAGCTACAGAAAACATCGCAATCCTCAGCGAGTGCCTTGGTCTTGCTCCTACAGAGCTGGTAATCGTGGTGATGGACCGCGCACGTCACAAAGATCTAATCGCTGAAATTCGCACTACTGGCGCCCGGGTACAGCCAATTTCAGATGGAGACGTGCAAGCAGCCATCGCCTGTGGCTTTACAGGCACAGGCACCCATTGCTTGATGGGCATTGGCGCAGCTCCAGAGGGAGTTATCTCTGCGGCGGCTTTGCGAGCCCTTGGCGGTCATTTTCAAGGTCAATTGGTGTACGACCCTGCAGTGGCTCAAACTTCTGAATGGGCTGATTACACCAAAGAGGGCAACATTGCCCGCCTTAACGAAATGGGTATTACCGATGTTGATAAGGTTTATGAAGCTGAGGAGTTGGCCTCCGGTGAAAATGTTGTTTTTGCAGGCAGCGGCATTACCGACGGTTTACTTTTCCATGGTGTGAAATTTGAAAAAGATTGCACCCGCACCAGCAGCCTGATCATCAGCACCCTCGACAACACAGCAAGGTTTACAAACACTGTGCACATTAAAGAGGGCGCAAAAAGCATCGCCCTGCACTGAGCTCCGCTTCCACTTTGAACCGCTAGTAATTGGGGGTGGTGATTTTGGTTGCCACTCCCACATGAATTCCCTTTGTTTCAGCCATGCATCTTGCCGTCGTAGGCCTCAGCCACCGCACGGCTCCGGTTGAAATCCGAGAACGGTTGAGTATTCCTGAGCATTCCTTGGAGCAATCCCTGAGGGAATTGCGTGCTCACGACCAGGTGTTGGAAACTTCAATACTGAGTACCTGCAATCGTTTAGAGATTTACAGCCTGCTTAAAAACCCCGAGGAGGGTGTTGAGGCAATTCAAAATTTTCTTGCCAGCCACAGTGGCTTACCAGGCCAGGAATTACAGCCCCACTTATTTGCCTTACACCACGAGGAGGCAATTCAGCATCTGTTAAGGGTGAGTGCCGGCCTCGATAGCCTGGTAATTGGGGAGGGTCAAATCCTCAGCCAAGTTAAAAAAATGTATCGATTGGGGCAAGACCACCAATCAATTGGCCCCATTCTCAATCGCTTGCTTAATCAAGCGGTTAGCACTGGCAAGCGGGTTCGCACTGAAACAAATCTTGGTTCTGGGGCTGTTTCGATCAGCTCAGCTGCTGTTGAATTGGCGCAATTAAAAGTTGGCCAAGAACAGGGCGTAGATGAATTGGTATCACTAAATAATGAAATAATTGCAGTTGTTGGAGCAGGCCGTATGGCTAGGTTGCTCATTCAACATCTGCAATCCAAGGGCGCAACAAAGCTTGTGTTGTTGAATCGCACAGTTTCAAAAGCAGAAACACTTGCAAGCGATTTCCCTGAACTACCCATTGAATGCTTTGGTTTAGAACAATTAGATAAACAATTATGCGCCTGCTCATTATTATTTACAAGCACAGGAAGTGAGGAGCCAATAATTGATGGCAAACGTATTAATAGTTTGACAAGGAATCAAAGATTGATGTTGATTGATATCGGTGTGCCCCGCAATATCAGTTCAGATACCAGCCTCAGCCGCAATGTTCAATGTTTTGACGTAGATGATTTGCAGGAGGTTGTTGATCGCAACCAAGCGGCTCGACGGGAACTAGCCATTCAGGCAGAACAGCTCCTCGATGAGGACCGGCAAGTGTTTTTGGAATGGTGGGATGGCCTGGAGGCTGTTCCCACCATCAACCGCATGCGTCGCCACCTGGAGGAATTGCGTCAGCAAGAATTGCTAAAAGCTCTAAGCCGAATGGGATCCGATCTCTCAGATCGGGAACGCAAGGTGATCGAAGCGCTCACCAAGGGCATTATCAATAAGGTGCTCCACGGCCCCACAACGGCCCTGCGGGCTGCTCAGCCCCGCGCCCAAAGGCTTCTTTCCATGGAGGCCCTCGAAAGGCTCTTTGGGCCCTTTGCTGGCCAGGGTGATGGCGATCAAGGCAGCGATTAGCAAGCTGAATTATTAGAAATCGGCCCACAACAATCGAGAAGCTTTAATCACAAAACAAGCGCGATTAAGCCAATTCCTTGCCGAATTGGGGGTGCTTCCCCCAGAGTGGCGCGGCTGCAGGGGCTAGATGAAAAGAGTTTTGGGCATCATTCTTGGAGGCGGAGCCGGCACCAGGCTGTTCCCTCTCACCAAGATGCGGGCTAAGCCGGCTGTACCGCTTGCTGGAAAGTATCGACTTATTGATATACCAGTGAGCAATTGCATAAATAGCGGAATCACGCAAATTTATGTTCTTACCCAGTTCAATAGCGCTTCATTGAATCGGCATATTTCGCAAACTTACAATCTCTCTACAGGTTTCGGCCAGGGCTTTGTTGAGGTTCTAGCAGCACAGCAAACACCCGATAGCCCAAGCTGGTTCGAAGGAACTGCAGACGCCGTTCGCAAGTATGAGTGGTTATTTAAGGATTCGGATGTAGAGGAGATAGTTATTCTTTCTGGCGATCAACTTTACCGGATGGATTATAAATTATTCGTTGAAGAACATCGCCTTAGCGGGGCCGATCTTACAGTTGCAGCCCTTCCAGTTGATGCGGAGCAGGCTGAAGGGTTTGGTCTTATGCACACCGATAAAGAAGGTTGGATAAGTAAGTTTAGAGAAAAGCCCAAGGGCGAAGCTCTTAAAGAGATGCGAGTGGATACTGCAATCATG
>Ga0310324_10097_pt1 | contig 10971 bp, 9 predicted proteins | sample LakSupSRFTotalB5_FD_195538 | JGI IMG/M metagenome (GOLD analysis project Ga0310324, IMG submission 195538) | Enriched freshwater cyanobacterial communities from Lake Superior, Ontario, Canada - SU02.SRF.Total.B5 (v2) (version 2) | ecosystem: Environmental > Aquatic > Freshwater > Lake | place... | reverse complement strand
CTGGATTGCCTTTAATCACTACTGGTAAGACAGAGATCCAGCACGTCAGCTCTAGAAACGTATCTATTTTATCCTGACTACACTCCAAGATATGATTGGGGTATCAATAAGGGCATTCAAAAAAACTAAATCTGCCTTTAGTTGAGTATATTCTTAAGGAGGGAAAAAAAGCACGCTGAACAAGATACAGAATTAATGCAGGGCTATCTATTTTTTGAAGACAAGGATACTAAAAAAATCAGACTTGGTATTTTATAAATAGTTTATAATTTAAATCATAACCTAAAGTCATTAGATTTGTTATCACACGAATGACTCAAATACAGTTGCGATTTAAATCAAACAATTCCTCGTTTCCCCTTATATCCCTACTCAAATAACAATCATAACTGTGCTTTAAAAAGTTTTTAAGCGCTAACTCTTTTTTGCTGATCCATGATTCGCCTAGCGTTACTTGTGCTCACGCTACGCCTTGCCGCCACAAAGGTTTTTATTTATCGATACACATTCAAAAGCATTGTCAGTATCTAGTTATAAGCTATCTCCAGAAGGCCATAATTTGAATATTTAATAATAGCATCATCAAGAAATTGGGTCCTTCCTGTACACTCAGCCACGGACAATTTTAAGCCGCGCTAATTACCTAGCATCAGCGCTGAACGGTGCGCAACAACCAATACTTTCTTACTATTTCGATACATGCAATCCCACCAAGATGGGCAACAACAGTTTCTCAATTCTGACTCATGATTTGACGCAGAACATAATGCAACAAATTAGCAAAACCCTGCAGTGCAGTGGGTTTACGCCAATAAACAGGCTCCATGAGATGCAGGGGGTCAGCGGTTCGAATCCGCTTGGCTCCATCCTCCAAAACCCTCTCAAAATAGAGAGTTTTGGTCTTTTTTGAATCTCTCTTCGACCGCTAAATAATGCGATCTAGGGCAATTTTTAGTCAACGTTTGATGCAAATAGTTACCCCTGTCATAACAAATCGGCCCAACTACAATCGAAATAACAAGGTCACACACGCCGACCCCTTAAGCAATGGCTGAAGTTGGAGTCATACTTAAGTTGCCAACGGACATTCATACACGCTTAAAGGGCGTTTGTGCCAAGCAGGATCGTTCCATGCAGAAGGTGATCCTGAATTTGATTGAAGGTTGGGTTGAAAACGGAGCTCAGGCCCCTAGTGCCATATGGGTATCGAGTTGACGAAAATTCAAAATCGCTTATTAGTACTTAGAAATCTACTTTATTAGAAAATATAGAACGCTAGTGATTAAGTAATGCAAAAAATTCCCTTCCAAAAATCTTTAATTATTTCTGTGTCTCACAGCAAGTAAGTATATCCGTTCTGATTGGGTCATAAAAGCGCCATAAAAAGTAATAATTGCACAAGAGAATTTTTATAAATTAGCACCTATGCATTCTATAGGAGGGTTTGGATTTTACTTATACTAAACCGGTGGGCAGAACGCTGTAAGGTATAAGTATTGCACCCATCCCCATCTAACCTATTAATGCACCTAATAACTAACCCCAAATAGACAATAAAAAGCCTAAAGCGGTTTTTTATTGGCTATCTCGGCTATCAATGTGGCGCCGCAATTCTTGGTATTGCCGCTGCCCATGGCACAGCATGGATCCCCTGATTAGGGAGAGGTTTGCTAATATTAGTTGTGTAAGATTTTCAACTGAAAATAATTTTTGGCTTGCGCACTATTAGATACTTCAAGCTTCTCCATTGACATGTAAATAAATATTAATTTTTACAACATTCACGATATATGCTATAACTTTTCCTCTACTGTTTATATGAATGTATTATTTATTATTAGATGCGACGAAGAATAATTGTTTCGTTTGCAGCATTTACTGCTGCTGCTTTAGCTGCTACAGCTTCTGGCTATTCCATTTGGCGTTCACTTAGCGAGCCTCCTGCAGAATACAAAACACTAGAAGTTATACTCAACAAGTTGAATGATGGTAATAAATTAGGTAAAGCGAACCTTGCTTTCATGATTACTGCTGGCCCTGCTGCAAGTGAGCTTGCATGGGGAAGAGGCCTTTGTAGAGGAAATTTAGAGACATTATATGATCAATGTGTTTTTTTTAGTTTACTAAATCCTTTCAAGACTTACAAGAATGGCTGGGATGAGATTATTCGGCAGTCTTATGCCCTGAATTCCCCCAATGCCTGGGCTCATTCTAGCGGTACTATTTTGTTTCCAAGGTCATTATTTAGAAAATTTAATGATAATTCTCATTTAGCTTGTATTATTGCACATGAACTTACTCATGAACTTCGCAGTCATGCCTTTGAGCTAAATTATTATTATAATCATAATTTGAAGGGCCTTAGCGAGAAGGATAAAGAAGCTGCAAGTATGAAATTACAGAGGCAACATGAACTAAAAGCCGACCGTGATGCTTCAATTATGGTCTTCAGAGCTGGATTCAAGGGTAGACCTTGCATAACTGCGATTAGTGAAGTGTTTCGATTAAATGGAGATGGCAGCAATACCGAGGCAGACTCAACTCATCCCGGCTTCGATGAAAGAATGAATGCTTTGAAACTAAACTATATAGAACTTGAAAAAAATCCACCTAAACAAGTAAAGTCAGTCAAAAGAGTTATGTATTACAACAAGCCCGACAATTTACTTCTTTTTACTCATGGAAAGAACTGAGATGGTTCAAGTATTCTATTAGTTGAGATAACATTTTAAGACTAACGCAGAAGGGCCGTGGGCCTGCCCTAATTCACCATACTTTGGTCCGCCCGCAAAATGCCTTGCGCAAAGTGGCAGATGAATGGGAAAGGGGCAAGGGTGCAAAGGTCAAGATCGTCTGCGGACCAGAACCATCCTGGTCCAAACAAGCACAGGTCGATGCGTACATCATCTGGGGAACATCAGAACAATCAATGACCGCATTTCTACAATCATTTCCCAGCTTCCCATCGAAAAGTGTTGTCCCAATTTATCTACCTCCTGCCATCATTGCCGATAAAAATAGAAATCCACGCCGTATTCAAAAGTTTGACGATTTGCTCCAGCCAGGCATCCGCATCGTTGTTACCGAAGGATCTGGTATTGCAAACACATCAGGCACAGGCACTTGGGAAGACATCGCCGGGCGATTTGGAAATCTGGAAGATGTAAAGCGCTTTCGACGCAATATCGTGGACTTTTCAACGGGTTCTGGTGCCAGCTTTAAGGCATTCAAGGAGCTTGATGCCGACGCCTGGATCACCTGACCTGAATGGGCCGTTGACAATCCCGAGGTGCTTCAGGCAATTCCCATCTCGAGTAATCGCAGTATTTGGAGAGATCTAAATATTGCTCTGTCGTCATCTGCGGATCCACAAGCCTCGTCTTTCATTCAATTTCTGATCTCCGATGAAGCACAAAAACTGATGCGTAGCTACGGCTATGTGCGCTAGGCCCAAGCAGAGACGATTCTGCAGGGTTTTGAGCACAGCCTAGAGACTGAACTTCCTGGTAGCAGGCGGAAAGCCAGTGAGCTCATAAGCGCTCCATTGGCTTAATTTTAGATACCCATTTCAAGGTGTATTTTGCTAATATTTTAGATAGTTGCTCTTTAGGTAAGCTTAATGCACTTCCTTTTAGATATTTTAGCCAAACCCTTCAGGATTATTTATATTTTAGCTGCGCTTTTTTTGATTCATCCAGTGATAGCTAATGAGAATAAAATAGAAACCGTAGATCTAGAATCCGTTAAAGAGAATTGGGTGGATGAAATTAATAACACTGAATATATGCAGCGTGGTTCTGAAAGCTTCAAACGAGGCTACAACAAACCAAATTGCGATCGCCATGGCTGTTATAATTATGGTTCCAACAAATCATCTTGGTGAAAATTCAAAAAATAATTTTTTTTCTTGCTGCAATTTGCTTGTACAGCTTTAGTAGTTCAAGCACATTTGCTCAACCTAAACAACAAAACTGGCAACAGGTTAGGGATGGATTTCTTGAAGAAAAACCATACCTTGAACAACGTTGCGCAGAAGGTAAAGCCGAAAATAACAAGGGTTTATCAAAATTCAATAATGCCTATGTTGAAAAAATAACAAAGCTCAGATTTTTAGCTGGTGTTGGCACGCAAAAACCATCTCAGTCTTTTTTTAGTGGTTTATCAGCAGCAATGGCCAAAGTTTGCCCTGAGGTTTGGTAAACGCAAATAATGCCTAAATACATAATCAGTGCCGAAGCATTTGAACCAATAACGCTTGATTGCCCCGGCTGCAGTGCTGATGCCTTAAAACTCGCCCTAGAACCCAAAGGCATGCTTGCTTTTAGAGTTCAAAAACGCAGCCCCAACGGCCTTAGTTATTGGTTTGAAGTTGATTTCAACAGGGATTGCCACAATTCAAATCCAGAAATAATTTGCTATTCGCAATTAGTTTACGTTAATAAAATTGCCTAGATTTCGATAAATCCTGTCAGCTGTGACCAATATCACAGCATTATGTGAGTTGAATCATGGCAGCAAACCAAGCTGCCGTTCAAGCTAACAATGTCTATAAATTTCTACCACCCGTTTAACCCATGCCACGTCAAAATCCCAATCAATTAGCAAATCAACCTCAAAAGATATTGGAGTTCCGTAGTTTTGATGGTACTGGCAATAATATTTCAAACCCAACCCTCAACAGCACTGGTGAAACATTAACCAGGATTGCACCAGCAAACTTTGTTGATGGCATCAAAACAATGCAATCAAATCTGCCCAATGCACGTACCATTAGCAACCTTGTAATAGCAGGTGAAGCAGAAATCCCTAACGCAGAGGGTCTCTCAGGGATGATGTATGCCTGGGGGCAATTTATTGATCATGATTTAGATCTAATGAGAACAGATGGTGTTAATAAAATCAATATTGCAATTCCCTCTGGTGATCCAGTTCTCACCGGTAGCTTTATTCCAATGAGTCGTACAGTAATTGATCCACTAACTGGCATTGCTGATATTCCTGCCGCAGCAATCAACAACATTTCCGGATGGTTGGATGGTTCACAAGTTTATGGTTCCGATAGTGCAACAGCTACAAGCCTGCGCAATGCCGATGGCTACATGCTCACCTCTACGGGTAATAATCTACCAATTATTAATGGCAAATTCATAGCTGGTGACATACGTGTTGGTGAGAATCCAGATCTCACTGCATTGCAAACCTTATTTATTCGTGAACACAACCGTCAGGTTGATCTTTTAAAAATTGCTCATCCTACCTGGTCTGGTGATCAACTTTACAACCAAGCGAGAGCAATTGTAAGCGCTGAAATTGCACACATTACCTATAGCGAATTTCTACCAAATCTTCTTGGTAATCGTTCTATTTCTAGATATCAAGGCTATGATCCAAATGTAGATCCCACTATTAGTGAAGAGTTTGCTGGCGCTGCTTTCCGCTTTGGCCACTCGATTGTATCAGCAAATCTTCAACGGATTGATGAATTTGGCAATCCTGTTGGTATAAATTTAAGCCTAAAAGATGCATTTAATCTTGCTCCAAGTACCTTTATAAGCAACGGAGGAGCAGATGCCTTTTTACGCAAGCTTGCTGGTGATTTATCAAATTCTATGGATGTGCATATCGTGGATGATCTGCGCAACTTCTTAGATATTCCTGGTGTTGCCTCCATGGACTTGGCTGCCATCAATATTCAACGGGGACGTGATCTGGGCCTAGGTAGCCTCAATCAAACCCGTGCAGCTCTCGGCCTTACTCCATATACAAGTTTTACACAAATAAGCTCAGATCCAGCCGTGGCAGCAGCCTTAGAAGCCGCCTATGGCAATATAGATAATATTGACCTTTGGATTGGAGGTTTAGCTGAGGACCATGTAAATAAAGGCATGGTTGGCGAAACATTTCAGCTAATTATTGCTGATCAATTTGAAGCTCTGCGCGATGGAGACAGGCTCTGGTATGAAAATCAAGGTTTTGATCGCAACACTCTAAATCAAATAAATAACACCAGCTTGTCTGATCTTATCAAACTAAATACCGATACTAAATATATTCAAGCTGAAGTTTTTGAGTATTCTGAGCGGCGTGTTAGCACCTCAGCCCCAGAAAATCCCCTCGCCCCACAATTAATCATTGGCGTTGATGGAATTGACAATCTTATTGGTGGAGATGCAAATGATATTCTTGTTGCAGGGCTAGGAAACCAAAAACTAAAGGGCGGCGCCGGTCGTGATAAATTCGTACTTAGTCAGCCTGGAATTCAGGCACAAATATTAGATTTTAGCCCAGGAATTGATCAGTTAGTATTTGAACAAGCTAGTAATAGAAATCAATTAAACCGTGGCATAAGCATCACTAGGCAAGGGGCAAATACACTACTTAATTTTGGAGGTTCAGACGTAACCCTAATCGGCATATTGCCGAACCAAATTCGCCCTGGCGATTTTGGTAACATGATCTAGAATACTTAAAATCGATTAACTAATCATGGCCGAGCAACTCACCGGTGGGGTAGAACGTAGCTATGCCCGTGATCTCATCGGTGTGGCCACTCAAATTGGCGACACAATTTCAGTTCGCTATACAGGCACATTAAAAAACGGGACAATATTTGATAGCAATGCTGATGGAATAAAACCTGAATTCAGCTTCAAGTTGGGTTCTGGCCAAGTGATTAAAGGTTGGGATACCGGCCTGCTTGGGGTGAATGTTGGCGATGTGGTGCTCCTTTCAATCCCAGCAGATCAGGCCTACGGCGCTAACGCAACAGGTTCCATACCTGCTAACAGCCCTCTTAATTTCCAGGTAGAAGTGCTGGGCCGCAGCAATACAACAGCCTCCGAACGGCTGTCTGCTCTTCAATTTGGTGTGCCCAACACAGTTTTGCAGGCATATCTCGCAACTGCTAACAGCCAGGAAGCTGATCTCAAAGGTTTAGATGCAGCTGATCAATTAACAATTGGCCCAAAAGGAGGCGCAGTTCTTGCCGCCGCTGGCAATGATTCACTTACCGGTGGCCTTGGCAACGATCTTCTTGCAGGGGGATTGGGCGCAGATATCTTTGTGTTATCCGTAGGTAATGACGTAATTAGTGATTTCAATATTACAGAGGGCGATATTATTATCGGTAGAGCAAATCTTCAGCGTAGCTTAGTTGATACAGTAAGTGGTTTATCAATTAACTATTCCGATGGCAGCAGCACTTTATTGGCCGGCATAAGTTCTACAGGTTTTGATGCGAAAAAGGCTTTTCTTGATCTTTCCGATATTTCCACAATCCCCATAAAATCAGGTGGAATTTCTCCAGAATCAGCTCAAGACCGTAAAAAATCAATTAGTCATGATTATCTAGCCAGCTATGCTGACCTCACAACAGTAATTGGCAACAACTTAGAGCTTGCAAGTAAACACTTTTATCTATTTGCTTTTCAAGAAGGTAGATCAATTGATCGCTTTAATAATGCAGCTTACCTAGAAGCGAATCCAGGCGTTGCAAATTCAGCATATTTCCGAGATCGTGCTTCAGAACATTTCATTATTTATGGTTCAAAAGAGGGCCGCGCTGCAGCTATCTATTAGAATCATTTCCTGGTGCATCTTCGTAATTTTTTCGTAGCAGTTGACGAAAAACTACTTTGAGCTAAAATAAATGAGCTTCTAGCTTTCAAATGCTTAATTTTTCATTTAAAAAATTAAAATTTTTCCGCGCAGTCCTGGCGATCAGCTTCGCCTTTACTTTAATTATTGGCAGTGGAGTTAATGCTTCTTCAGCAACCACTCGTTTCGTTATGCCTGCAAACCATAAAGCCCATGAATATATACCAATTGAAAAACAACCAATTTACGAGAATCTAATAACCCAACAAGAAGATGCTGAAAAATCACTCATTCTCGAAGCAACCTACGCAGCACCATCAGCAACAGAAACGTTTGTAGATTTTTATGCTCACTTAACAAGCGTTTATGATCACCTAATCCCCTACTATACCGACCCATCAATTTACAAAACTGGTGGGGCATTTTGGTCTAGTAAAGATAAAGAAAATTTCAAAAAGTATGGGGAAATCCTGAAGGATGCATCCTTGGCCCTTGATACATCCAATATCATCGAATCAATAAGGCCTCAAGTGGCTGCCCATCGTGCCATTCAGTTAAAAGAAATTTTCGACTACATCTTTAAACATGCCACTGAGCCAATAAGTTTGGAGGACAGCGGCCACGCGATTGGCCAAATTCAAAGTGATCCCAAATCTGGAGTGGTTGAATTTCCTCAATCTCCACTTGTTTTAAGTAGCCACAGAACCCCTCAATCCGCTCCTGAATCAACAAGCAAAACAGGTGAAAAAGAAGGGCTCTATTTATTTACAACGGAAACTGTAGATTTTATACCAGGTTTGTACAACTTAATCAAACAAGATATTCCCACCACCTCTGGTGTTCGCGAAAGTAGATTTTACACACCAGGCTTCTACAAATTAATCACAGAAACTCCCGGCCATCTTATTGCACCAAAGTGGTACCTAAATCTTCCTGCAAATATTAAGTCTATTGCGGATATCGCTTTTGGAGAGAACACACTAATTCAAATACTATTAGCGATAGTATTTACTCTTGTGTATTTAATATTTACCACTTTAATCGCAGCGCCTTTCCTTAAAACATACAAACGTATATTAGATTCCGATTCCGATGAATACACATCAAAACTTTGGGTGTCTCTTCAAGATCGTGAGGCTTGGATACGCTTATTTCTAGCAATCATATTCGTAACTGCTACTAGCATTACTCTTTCTCAAGGAATTATTGAGTATGCTAATATAACAGGCTCTCCATTACTTGTATTTACTGAGACATTCAATTTCATATATTACCTTGGTCTTAGCTTTACATCATTCATATTATTTGAACTGATCGGTAGAATTTCCTGTGATTTAATTGTTTCGATTTCACCAAATCGTTCATCCGCTGATCTTAAGTGGATATCAGGTTCGATCATGCCAGCTTCGAGGCTCGTGGGAATTGCATTTTCAACTTATTATATTTATCAACTTCTTATCTCATTTGGATTGCCATCTTCCACAATCCTTGCCTTCTCTGCCGTGCCTGGTTTAGCAATCGGTTTGGGTGCATCAAAAATGCTTTCTAATCTTATTGCTGGCCTAGTTATCCAAACAGATCGGCCGATCAGAATTGGAGATTTTGTAGATATTGGTGGCACGAATGGATTTGTTTCCCAAGTTGGTTTGCGTTCAATCAAGCTCGAAACAATGTCAAGCCTAATAACTTTGCCAAACTCAAAAGCAGACGAATCTAATATAAATAACTATATGCTTAACGAAAAAGATAGTAATGGCAATACTTGCAGAGTGTACTTGATAAATTTAAGTTCATCTCAGCAACTTATTCACTCCCATGAACACATCTATAAAATTGCAGACGAACTTAAAGCTCTTCTCAGCTCAGAACCGCTGATCAAGCGTTATGTTTTGATTGCCAAGCCTGCTGTTATTGATGCTCCAGCTAAATTTGTATGCAAAATATTTACAACAGCAACAAACTGGGTTGAGCATGATGCAATAGTTACTAATTACAATAATCTTTTCGCTGCTCTAGAAGTTAAATACCCTGGCAGGGAGCCAGGTCCTGAAAAAATATTAATGCTTCAACCCAGCAGCTGAAAACTTTTATTTCGCCATATCCCGATAGCACTAACGCATAGAAAAATATATATTGGTTTTTCCCCATATCTGCTATAGGTGCTTATATTTTTATTTCTCCTTAAAATCATCGCTGCTGCTATTGATTTATCTGCTTTTAATTTGTTTATCACCAGGCCGCTTGGATCCACCACTGCTGTGGGGCCAGTATTAGCAACACTTAAAAGCCATTTAGAAGTTTCAATCGCTCTTAATTGCGCCAAAGCTAAAAATTGTCGCTGCAATTGCAACGGATATGGATCAAGGTTTGCCACAGCTAATAACCATTCCGCCCCTTCCCTTGTGGCCGCAGCAATGCTTGAGCCATCGGCTAATTCATAACAAATAATCCCAGCTACTGGTCCGAGTGGATTTGGTAGATCCAGCAGCCGTGATCCATTTCCAGGCTGTAATCCACCCACGGCTGAAAGTCCGCTCCACTGCAACCATTCACCCCCCGGCACCCATTCCCCTATTGGCACCAATCGATGTTTATCAAGCCAACTTTTTGGTTTTAAATTTCCTGCTGGAAACCACAACAAACTGCTGCGATCTTCAATTCCCTCACGCCTAAAACCACCACTAATTACAGCTACTTCTTTTGAATTTGGATGTTCGCCTTCAGGCAAAGCACCCTCTGGTAGCACTACAGCTGCAGAGCCATCAGCTTCTGCTAAACGAATCGCATCGCCGAGCAAGTAACGCTGCTTTTGTTGCATCTCCCAATTGAACTTTTCACGGGTGGGTAATGCCGGTTGCACCACCTCCAGCTGCAATTTTTGGCTGATACCCACATCACTATTAAAAGCAAGGGCAACAGCGCCAAAACCATGGGCTGCAAGCACCGTAAACAGCAGCAAAGGCCAGGCTTGCCGCCACAGCAACCAGCTGATCATCAGTTGCACTGCAGCAACAAATCCCGCTCCGCCAAAAGCCGCCAAGCCAGCCAGGGGCCTATCTCCTGGTAATGCAGACGCACCAAGGCCAAGCCAAAACAAAGGCCCTTTTGCCAGCAACACTTCCATCAGCCCCCATAACAGGGCCGCAAAACAGGCGCTATACAAGTGCCGTGGCCCCAGCCTTTGCACCAAGCTGCACCAAATCGACACCAATAACGCCGCCGCAGCTGCACAGATCAACAGCAGCAGCAGCACCAAAGGCAAACTCAAAACAGCAGGCACCCCCAACCAGGTGAGCGGATGCAAGGCCAGCAGCCAGCGATGACTCACCAGCACCGCCGCCGCACCCCAAAGAGCTCCGCCGCCAGGCCCGAAAC
>Ga0310324_10095_pt1 | contig 10989 bp, 9 predicted proteins | sample LakSupSRFTotalB5_FD_195538 | JGI IMG/M metagenome (GOLD analysis project Ga0310324, IMG submission 195538) | Enriched freshwater cyanobacterial communities from Lake Superior, Ontario, Canada - SU02.SRF.Total.B5 (v2) (version 2) | ecosystem: Environmental > Aquatic > Freshwater > Lake | place... | reverse complement strand
TCTCCGAGACAGCGCCCAGATCGTTACGCCTTTCGTGCGGGTCGGAACTTACCCGACAAGGAATTTCGCTACCTTAGGACCGTTATAGTTACGGCCGCCGTTCACCGGGGCTTCAGTCGCTAGCTTCACTTACGTTGACCAGCTTCCTTAACCTTCCGGCACTGGGCAGGCGTCAGCCCCCATACGTCGTCTTACGACTTAGCGGAGACCTGTGTTTTTGGTAAACAGTCGCCTGGGCCTCTTCACTGCGACCACCTTGCGGTGGCACCCCTTCTCCCGAAGTTACGGGGCCATTTTGCCGAGTTCCTTAGAGAGAGTTACCTCGCGCCCCTCGGTATTCTCTACCACCCTACCTGTGTCGGTTTCGGGTACAGGCAACCATGCCTTAACGGGTATAGGGCTTTTCTTGGAAGCATGACATCATCCACTTCGCTCCCGTAGGAGCTCGTACTCACGCCTCAGCTCAGAATGTTTTCTCCACTCCTCAACGCCTCGAACGCTTGAACCGGTAACCAACATCCGGCTGAACTAGCCTTCTCCGTCCCCCTTCCCAAAACATGATCGGTACAGGAATGTTGACCTGTTGTCCATCGACTACGCCCTTCGGCCTCGCCTTAGGTCCTGACTAACCCTCCGTGGACGAGCCTACCGGAGGAACCCTTAGGGTTTCGGGGCATGGGATTCTCACCCATGTTTTCGCTACTCAAGCCGACATTCTCACTTCTATGCAGTCCACGCCCGCTCACGCTAACGCTTCGCCCCACATAGAACGCTCCCCTACCATAAATCCACAGCTTCGGTATACCGCTTAGCCCCGTTCATTTTCGGCGCAGGATCGCTCGACCAGTGAGCTATTACGCACTCCTTTGAGGATGGCTGCTTCTAGGCAAACCTCCTGGTTGTCTGGGCAACCCCACCTCCTTTATCACTCAGCGGTAATTTTGGGACCTTAGCTGGTGGTCTGGGCTGTTTCCCTCTCGACCATGGAGCTTATCCCCCACAGTCTGACTGCCTGGCTACACACAGGGTATTCAGAGTTCGTATCGATTTGGTACCGCTCTCGCAGCCCGCACCGAAACGGTGGCTTTACCCCCCTGTTGGAGCACCAGACGCTACGCCTCAACGTATTTCGGGGAGAACCAGCTAGCTCCGGGTTCGATTGGCATTTCACCCCTAACCACAGCTCATCCGCTGACTTTTCAACGTCAGTCGGTTCGGACCTCCACTTGGTATCACCCAAGCTTCATCCTGGCCATGGTTAGATCACCCGGGTTCGGGTCTATAAACACTGACTATCGCCCTATTCAGACTCGCTTTCGCTATGGCTCCACCATTCCCGGTTTAACCTGCCAGTGCCTATAAGTCGCCGGCTCATTCTTCAACAGGCACACGGTCATCCGATTAGTCGGACTCCCATTGCTTGTAAGCTCACGGTTTCATGTTCTATTTCACTCCCCTCCCGGGGTTCTTTTCACCTTTCCCTCGCGGTACTGTTGCGCTATCGGTCACACAGTAGTACTTAGCCTTACGAGGTGGTCCTCGCGGATTCACACGGAATTTCACGTGCTCCGTGCTACTCGGGATACAGCTAGGCCTGATCCATTTTCGGATACGGGGCTTTCACCCTCTATGGCGCGCCTTTCAAGCGCTTCTCCTAACTTCACAGGTCCACGTTGCTGTCCCACAACCCCGATGCTCGGAAGCATCGGTTTAGGCTCTTCCCCGTTCGCTCGCCGCTACTCAGGGAGTCGTTTTTACTTTCCTTTCCTCCAGCTACTAAGATGTTTCAATTCGCTGGGTTGGCTCGAGCTACCCTATGTATTCAGATAGCCGTTCTAGGGGTTGCCCCATTCGGAAATTCCCGGATCAAAGCGTGTTTCCAGCTCCCCGAGACTTATCGCAGGTAACCACGTCCTTCATCGCCTCTGTGTGCCAAGGTATCCACCGTGAGCCCTTTGTAACTTGACCATTTATTTACCTAACTAATTACTTTCATCCCCTTCGTGAAAAAAAGATTTCCGTAACTAATTAGATCTCGGCTTTCTACAGAATTGATTGATACAAATTATACTTAACCTAAACCTTCGTTTAAATTAAATACTCTCTGTATCATCTGTTAGATGCTTATTTACAGATTCACCTATGCAGTTGTCAAGGTTCTTTGCTGAACCCATTGCTGAGCCCAGCATCGTTTAAACTCTATAATCTTCTAATTATAAAAATTAAACGAGGCTGGTTTCACCATTACCTTCTAGATCACTTTTCCATGGAGGTTAGCGGACTCGAACCGCTGACATCCTGCTTGCAAAGCAGGCGCTCTACCAGCTGAGCTAAACCCCCCAATCACCTTTTTCAGATGTTGAATGGGCCATCCTGGACTTGAACCAGGGACCTCACCCTTATCAGGGGTGCGCTCTAACCACCTGAGCTAATGGCCCAGGAACCCTTTCGGGCCCATCGTCCATAGCCTAGCAGCCATGGGTGTGACCTAGACAAGCTTAAGGACCGAGATAACTTCTAAATCATATTAACTTCACTAAATTAATAGTAAAATTAATGATTTATTATTACTGAGGTACCGATCGACCTAGAGATGAACAGTTAAACGGACTACACAAAAATGGTAATCATCATTCAATGTTTATTATCCCTGTTAGGAGGTGATCCAGCCGCACCTTCCGGTACGGCTACCTTGTTACGACTTCACCCCAGTCATCAGCCCCACCTTCGGCATCCTCCTCCCTTGCGGGTTGAAGTAACGACTTCGGGCATGGCCAACTTCCATGGTGTGACGGGCGGTGTGTACAAGGCCCGGGAACGTATTCACCGCAGTATGCTGACCTGCGATTACTAGCGATTCCTCCTTCACGTAGGCGAGTTGCAGCCTACGATCTGAACTGAGCCACGGTTTATGAGATTTGCTTGCCCTCGCGAGTTTGCTGCTCTTTGTCCGTAGCATTGTAGTACGTGTGTAGCCCAGGACGTAAGGGGCATGATGACTTGACGTCATCCACACCTTCCTCCGGTTTGTCACCGGCGGTCTCTCTAGAGTGCCCAACTAAATGCTGGCAACTAAAGACGTGGGTTGCGCTCGTTGCGGGACTTAACCCAACATCTCACGACACGAGCTGACGACAGCCATGCACCACCTGTCTCTGCGCTCCCGAAGGCACTCCCTCGTTTCCAAGGGATTCGCAGGATGTCAAGCCCTGGTAAGGTTCTTCGCGTTGCATCGAATTAAACCACATACTCCACCGCTTGTGCGGGCCCCCGTCAATTCCTTTGAGTTTCACACTTGCGTGCGTACTCCCCAGGCGGAACACTTAACGCGTTGGCTACGACACCGGAGGGGTCGATTCCCCCGACACCTAGTGTTCATCGTTTACGGCCAGGACTACAGGGGTATCTAATCCCTTTCGCTCCCCTGGCTTTCGTCCATGAGCGTCAGTTATGGCCCAGCAGAGCGCTTTCGCCACTGGTGTTCTTCCCGATATCTACGCATTTCACCGCTACACCGGGAATTCCCTCTGCCCCTACCACACTCGAGTCTTACAGTTTCCATCGCTGAAATGGAGTTGAGCTCCACGCTTTAACGACAGACTTGTAAAACCGCCTGCGGACGCTTTACGCCCAATAATTCCGGATAACGCTTGCCACTCCCGTATTACCGCGGCTGCTGGCACGGAATTAGCCGTGGCTTATTCATCAAGTACCGTCAGTTCTTCTTCCTTGATAAAAGAGGTTTACAGCCCAGAGGCCTTCATCCCTCACGCGGCGTTGCTCCGTCAGGCTTGCGCCCATTGCGGAAAATTCCCCACTGCTGCCTCCCGTAGGAGTCTGGGCCGTGTCTCAGTCCCAGTGTGGCTGATCATCCTCTCAGACCAGCTACTGATCAATGCCTTGGTAAGCCATTACCTTACCAACTAGCTAATCAGACGCGAGCTCATCCTCAGGCGAATTTCATTTCACCTCTCGGCATATGGGGTATTAGCGGTCGTTTCCAACCGTTATCCCCCTCCTGAGGGCAGATTCTCACGCGTTACTCACCCGTCCGCCACTAACCCGAAGGTTCGTTCGACTTGCATGTGTTAAGCACGCCGCCAGCGTTCATCCTGAGCCAGGATCAAACTCTCCGTTGTAAACACATCCTCTTAAACAATCAACTAATGACAGAATCTCAATTAAAATCTTGACCCCTTAATAACTGATAGCTCTCAATGTGCACAGCTCGTCCTACAAATTTAAAAAATGCAGTGCATAAGCTCTCTTTCTCTCGAAAGGTTCAGAAAAGTGCCATGTTTCAGCCGCACTCCTCAGCGCGACCCACAGCTCTCCGTGGAACTCAGTTCCGGTGCGTCCACTACCTTGCTTTACCTCAATTCGTAGTTGTGAGAACCACAAATTGATCCACAGTAGTTTTCGCTTGTTTCTTTTTGACGGGACCTCACACCTCTATCGCATATCTGTTCTCAAAAATGCTTCTGCACTTTCAAAAACGCGACAGAAGAGTCGGTTCCTTAAGCTTTTCGGTTGTCCAGGTGCGTCGCCTTTCGACGACTTGTGAACCGTATCACAGGACCTAGAAAACTAGGGGCCCGGAACTGCGCACCAAGGAATCATATCCAACGGCTAGCGGCTGTCAACTGCAAAGTGACAAATTGATGGAAATGGGCCAGTTTCCAGCCAAAACAGACATCTGTGGCGTTCTGAGAAGCAGATTTAAATAATTTCTGCATTGCCCATGGGGCAATAACTCGCCATAAATGGTTGAGCTTGTTTGGATTGGTTCAGTGAAATTCTTTTGTTGCTTCGACCAAGAAGGCGCCTTGATCGCCCGCTGCCAAACCATGGCAGACGTGGAGGTACTAAAAAGCCTCGGGCGCCCGATAGTAAAAGTTGTTGAGATGGAGCCTGGAGAGGCCGTTGTGTGCCGCGTAACCGACACCCCGGCCTCTTTTAACGAAGATTATTAAGCAAGCCTTAATCGTCGTAGATACGGCATTCAGCTGCATCTGGATTGGTATCGCAATACATCTCCAGTGATGTGGGGTCGTGATCATCTTCAGGGTGGTGATCTTTGAATTCCTTCAGAGATTCCAGCTCTTCCTCCAAGTGCCGCACCATTCCCTCGTCGCCCTTGGCGCGAGCTTCGGCGATCTTGTCTTGGTCTTTGGCGATGTGCTCGTCGATGGACTTCATGATTTGGTTGGTCCTCAGCAGATTCAAGATTATCTACTTGTTCCCTTCCTGGGGCATTTCTGCAGTGCAAAGAAGCAATTCGCTGTGCGCAAGCCCACACAAGCTGCCCTTCGGGGTGGCCGAATCCCATAGCTCTTGTTGTGAATGGTAGAAACATCGATGCTGCCCATGCTCAAGGTGCTGATTCCCCTGGAAGAAGGAGGGGAGACAAGAGTGGCTGGCAGCCCAGACACTGTGAAGAGTTTGAGTAAGCGTCAGCTGTTGTGCACAGTTGAAAAGGGCGCCGGTATTGCCTCCGGATTCTCAGACGAAAGTTATGTTTCTGCTGGTGCCCAGTTGGTTTCCCCAAAAGAAAGTTCTGTTTGGGCCGAAACCAACCTGCTGCTCACAGTTGGCCCATTAAGCAACGCTCAACCCAAACTTGCAGCTGGTTCATTGGTTGTTGGTCAGCTGGCACCTCACGGCAATGCCAACCTGCTGCAGTTGCTTCAGCAGCAGCAACTGTCTGCCATTTCCCTGGAACTGCTGCCCCGCATCAGCAGGGCTCAAAGCATGGACGTGCTCTCTTCTCAAGCGAATATCGCTGGATATAAAGCGGTGTTACTTGCGGCGGCTGCCCTTGATCGATACATGCCGATGCTCATGACTGCCGCCGGCACGGTGCAACCAGCCAAAGTGCTGGTAATCGGCGCCGGCGTAGCAGGTCTGCAAGCTGTCGCCACCGCCCGTCGTCTTGGTGCCGTGGTGAAAGTTAGTGATGTGAGGCCCGCCGCCAGGGAACAGGTGGAATCTCTTGGTGCCAGATTTATTGAGCCCCCGGTGCAAGGCGTACCCGGCGAACAAGGGGGCTACGCGAAAGAGGCAACCGCCACTTTTTTAGAAGCTCAACGCCAGGGCCTAGCCGAACAACTTGGCGATATCGATATGGTTATTTGTACTGCTCAAGTGCCTGGAAGGCCCGCGCCTTTGTTGCTCACAAAGGAGATCACTGAATTGCTGCGTCCGGGGGCAGTGGTTGTAGACCTTGCCGTGGCCCAGGGGGGCAATTGTGAGCTGAGCCAAGTTGGTGAAACCATTAATCACAACGGCGTTGTGGTGATTGGTGCTGATCGCTTGCCAGCCTCAGTGCCTCACCACGCCAGCAGCCTCTATGCCCGCAATGTGGCAGCACTGCTTGAAGTGCTGATTTCAAAATCTGGAGAAATGAAGCTTGATCCAGAAGACCCTCTCCTGGATCCCTGTTTAGTGAGCTTGGAAGGGGTATTGCGCCGCACTGATTTAGTACCTGATTGGAGCCTCGGCGAAGGAGTAAAGCCATGAACACCGCACTTTCACTAAATGAGGCCCTCTGGGTATTGCTACTCGGCAGCCTCTTAGGCCTTGAATTAATCGGCAAAGTGCCCCCTACTTTGCATACGCCTTTGATGAGTGGAGCAAATGCCATTAGCGGCATCACTCTGCTCGCTTCAATCGTGCTAATCGCTCAAGCTCCAACCCCTTTGCTGCAGGCGATGGGGGCCCTAAGCCTCGGGTTTGCACTATTCAATGTGGTTGGTGGCTTCCTTGTTACCGACCGAATGCTTGCCATGTTCCGCCGCCGCAACGACCAATGATCAGCACCGAATCCTTCAGCAATTTGAGCTGGTTGCCCTTCACCCACGCTCCCCTCGATCTAGTGGCAGTGTTGCTGCTAGCCCTTGGCATTAAGGGGCTAGGCAAGGTGCGCTCAGCTCGAACCGCCAATCGCCTTGCCGCCCTTGCATTAGCCATTGCAGTGCTTGGATTGCTGCTTCAGCAGGGCTTGCAGGGTTGGCCTTGGCTGCTGGCGGGCGGAATTGGGGGCAGCGTGCTTGGTGTTTTGGTGGCCCAACGTGCTGCGATGACAGCCATGCCGGAATTGGTTGCCCTTTTTAACGGCTGCGGTGGAATGGCCTCATTGCTTGTGGCTTTAGCCGCTGCCTCCCTGCCATCCCAAACCGGCCTATTGGCCTTGGTTTCGATCGTGGTTTCGGTTTTGGTGGGTGGAATCACATTTAGTGGTTCCCTCGTGGCTATGGCCAAATTGCGGGAATGGTTGCAAACGCCCGCCTGGATGCTGCAGCCAGCTCGCCATTGGGTGAACGGGCTCACTGCTGTTGCCGCCATTGCTTTGGGGTGGTGGGTGTGCAGCGGCCACAACATTGCGTTACTGCCGTTGGCATTGTTATCTCTTTTGTTGGGTGTGGGGCTAACCCTGCCCGTGGGGGGAGCTGATATGCCGGTGGTGATTTCTTTGCTTAATTCCTACTCGGGCGTTGCTGCAGCAGCAGCGGGTTTCGTGGTGGGCAGTGAACTTCTAATCGTTGCTGGCGCCATGGTTGGCACAGCCGGTTTAATCCTCACGCAAGTGATGTGCAACGCCATGAATCGCTCGCTAACGAGTGTTTTGTTTGGTGGCGCATTAGGGGGATCAAGTGCCAAAAGTGCAGATCAAGGGGAATACAGCGGTGTTACCTCCTGCAGCCCTGAGGAGTGCGCCATGACATTGGAGCAAGCCCAAAGGGTGGTTTTTGTGCCCGGTTATGGCCTTGCAGTGGCTCAAGCCCAACACAGTCTTAAAGAAGTAGCCCAAATGCTGGAACGCCACGGCGTTGAAGTGAGTTATGCCATTCATCCAGTGGCGGGACGCATGCCAGGCCACATGAATGTGCTCTTGGCGGAAGCCGATGTGCCTTACGACCAGCTGATCGAAATGGAAGCCATAAATCCTGACTTTCCACGCACCGATGTAGTGATCGTGCTTGGGGCCAACGATGTGGTGAATCCCCAAGCTCGCACTGACTCCTCCAGCCCCCTCTACGGCATGCCCGTGCTGCATGTGGAAGAGGCCGCCACTGTATTTGTGGTGAAACGCAGCCTTGGAGCTGGCTACGCCGGAATCCGTAACAGCTTGTTTGAGTGCCCAAATACCTCAATGATTTTTGGAGATGCCAAACAGGTGCTGAACGGGTTAGCCCAAGAACTGCGAGAACTAGGGGTAGGTAAAACCGATAAAAAATTAGCCAAAGTGGGATAACCGTTAGCGGCAAACCATTGGTAGCGAACTTTTCAGTTGCAAAGGTTTTGCTGGTGGCTGGCACCCACGGCAACGAACGCAATGCCCCCTGGTTGCACAGCCATTGGCAGCAGCAGCCAGGGGAATTGCAAAAACAAGGGCTTGAAGTGGTGAGCCTGATTGGCAATCCCGCTGCCTACCTGCAAAACAAGCGATATGTGAATCGAGATCTCAATCGCAGTTTCAGCAGCAATCTGCTCGATGATCCTGAAAACCAAGAATTAGAACTGCTCAGGGCCCGTGAATTGATCGCATTGCATGGCCCCAAGGGCAGAGCCCCTGCCCAGGTGGTGATCGACGTGCATAGCACTACTGCGGCAATGGGTTCTTGCCTTGTGATTTATGGAGATCGTGAAGCGGATCTTGCCATCGCAGCAGCATGCCAAGGAGCGTTGGGATTACCCATTTACCTCCACGGTTTTGATGCTAAGCAAAACGGTTTCATGATTCAGGCCTGGCCCTGTGGAGTGGTTTTAGAGGTGGGGCCGGTGCCCCAAGGGGTTATCTGTCCAAAGATCTGTATGCAAACCAGAATCGCGATCAACACGCTTCTAGATGTGCTCGCATCAGCTCGAGCTGGGAAGCTGAGCCTGCCAAAATTTTTAAATGTGCATCGCCATTTGTGTAGCCTTGAAATACCAAAGGATGTTGCAGGCAATCCTTTGGTTTGCTTGCACCCCGAACGCTTAAACGGTGATTGGCAAGAAATAAAAACCGGTGACCCATTATTTCTAAACGCTGCTGGAAATGTGGAGTATTTCCAATCAAGCCAAACTGAACCTGTTTACACAGTATTTAGTAATGAAGCTGCCTATCAAGAAAAGAACATTGCCCTTAGCCTTACTTGCCGCGAAAAAATAAGAGTTACCGAAAACTGGGCCCCTGCCCTCAAGGCTTTGCTGCAGGGGTAAGAATTTTATTTAGGGGGGTGCCAACCACTTCACGGCCACCGGGGGCTACCAATATTTCGGTAAGGGTGGTGGGGGGTTGCTTCAATTGTTGCCATGCAGGGCTGCCACCTTCAAAGCGGAATAGGAATCCATTTGCGTCGCTTTTTACAAGGCAAGGAGTGCCACCAATAACAAACATGCATGCTGCTGGCCTGTACTTAATCAAACCGCCATTCAGTTTTATCGCAGTATCTCTCGCTAAATTTGCAGCCCTTTGCTGGTTGTTATCAATACCAGCCTGACTGAAACTGGGTTGAGCTGAAAGCAACGCCGTAGCTGCTGCAATTAGAGCAAATGAAGAACGCAGAGCCATTTCTTAGCAATTAATTACTTATATAAATCATATCCCTTTCTGATTTAGGGGCCTTGATTAGCAGGCAATACGCGGTTAAAAAAGCGCTCTGTATTTTCCAAAATTTGGGCTTTCAGCAACTCACTGCGAAAACCATGACCTTCCGCTTCTAAAAAAACCACCTCTACGCTTTGCCCTTCACGCCGCAGGGCATTCACCATCATTTCGGTTTGCTGGGGCGGCACCACTCGATCCTGAAGTCCCTGGAAAAACAGCACCGGTTTGGTTAACGCTGAAGCACCTGGCCAACGCCATGGCCCGATTAAACGCCCCACATAACCAGATTCAAATCGATGGGTTTGCTGCCCTAAGGCCTCCACATCTGCCACCGCATACCTGCAAACTCCCGATTTAAAAACCGGCTCCCTGATAAGTGCCGCCAGGGTGGTGAAACCGCCGGCACTGCCCCCTTCAATAGCAACACGCGCTGGATCTGCTGCTCCACTGGCAATTAAGGCCTTGGCGGCGGCTGCACAATCTGCAGAATCCAACATTCCCCATTTGCCATCAAGCCTCTGGCGATATTGACGGCCAAAACCGGTTGATCCTCCGTAATTAACGTCTACCACTCCCCAGCCGCGGCTGTTCCAGTAAGCATTTGACAAGTTCAGGCCGGATCGGGCCATGGCCGTGGGGCCGCTATGGCTGCGTACTAATAAGGGTGCCGGCTTCACAAAATCGCCCATGGGTGGGTAGAACCAGGCTTGGCTCTGCTCACCATCGCCACCAGTAAACCAAATTGATTTGGGCACCACGGCTCGCTCAAATCCCGAAGCGGAATGGATCCAATGCCCGGTTTTGAGATCAAGTTGCAGAACACCTTCCGCCTGCTTGGGGCCACTGGCTAGGCAAACCAATCGATCCGCCTCAGCTGTAAGCACCGCAAGGTCGTTGAAGGGTATGGCAATGGTTTGCCATGGGCTGCTGTTATTGGCATCTAAAAAACGCTGGCAAAGCTGCCATTCGCCCTTTACGCAAAACAACGCCATCAGGCTTCTACCTGCGAGCGCGAGGGTTCGCATGCCATATACCCACTGGGGCATAGCGCATTCCGCCTGGCGCGGCCCCATGAAAATCGGTTCTGAAATCGCTGTAGTGCCGTTTCCTTCCAAAACAGCGATGCGCTGCACATTCCAGTTGCCGTTGTGATCAGATGCCACAAGGAGTTCAGCTTCAGATGCCCATAAGGGTTGAAATAAAGATTGGGGGTTGCTATTTCCACCAGCCACACACCGGGGAGCTAGCAATTCACCCGTTTCCCCCAGATTTGAGCACCAAAGCTCACTGCGCTCCCACGGCATCCAAGGCAGATTCCACTCGAGCCAAGCCAATTTTTTGCCGCCAGGGGAAAGAACGGCATAGCCACAGAAATCAGCTTCCCCTCGCAAACGTTG
>Ga0310324_10092_pt1 | contig 11082 bp, 6 predicted proteins | sample LakSupSRFTotalB5_FD_195538 | JGI IMG/M metagenome (GOLD analysis project Ga0310324, IMG submission 195538) | Enriched freshwater cyanobacterial communities from Lake Superior, Ontario, Canada - SU02.SRF.Total.B5 (v2) (version 2) | ecosystem: Environmental > Aquatic > Freshwater > Lake | place... | reverse complement strand
GCTCTGTTACGGGAAGCGGAGGTGGCGGCTTTGCTGCTGGTGCTGCTAAAAAGGGAGGCCTACTCTGGCCTGAGCAGCCCAATTGCGCCCGATCTAGCTGATCAAAGTAATTGAAATTATGTATAACTTACATATACAAATATGTATAACTTACATATACTGATAACTGTCAGGAAAAGCTGACATCTCTGTCGACGACTAGGCGGTAAATACCAAATAAGCAGTATTTGAAATGGAATCAGAAGCTGGCTGGTTGATCCATACCAGTTCTGGTTGTTTCCAGCAACGGATTGATCTGCTCCAGCGTTTTGGATTTGCCAGGCGTGCCTGTTCACAAACGACAGCCCGCTTTTTGCAAATTGCTACCGCCTTACCGCAATGGCGGTGTTGGTGGTTATACCAATCAACAAATGAGGAAACCCATTGGCAGGCTTCTTCTTTGCTGCTGAATGGCCGGTTGGGATAGTTAGGCCGGTATTTAACGGTGCGGAATAGGGATTCCGAATAGTGATTGCCGTTATCGGCATGATGCAGGCCCTACTCACCAGCCCTGCTGTAAGTAGTCATTAAGTTGCTCCATTAAGCCCCCAAGGATTCAACTAACAGGGGTGACAACTTTGCTGATAGATACCGTTAACGTCGGTGTATTAATATATTCTGACGCGAAGCGAGTATCGATGAATCGCGATCAATTTTGCCGGGTGTATTCAAGCGTAATTCCTCCCGCAATTTGTGACCTGATCTGCGAACAGGCAATGGCAAGTGGATTCGAGTCGGCTCGTTTATACAGATCTCACAACGACCAACCTGTTGATGCGTCGATTCGAAGCGCCAAACTTGTCATGTGGAATTCGTTGCACTGGACGGCAGGCCTGCTGCGACACTACGCAGACTTGGCAAACTCAGAGCAGTGGTCGTTTTTAACGTCAGCCAGTCAGGGTGCACAATTCGCCCAGTACGACATCGGTGATTGGTTTGACTGGCATAAGGATGAGTTTCCCACGTCCATCACCAGTAACGAATCTGAAATTTGGGCCGGACTCAATCGCAAGCTAACTATTGTGCTGAACCTGTCGTCCCCACAGGACTACGACGGCGGTGAATTGCAATTCAAAGACACATACGGTAGAGAATTCGTTGATCCGAAAGCGTCGGAGCGAGGCCGGGCGAAAGGATCTATCTTCGTTTTTCCTTCCTACATACTTCATAGAGTCACCAAAGTGACCAGTGGTCAGCGGTGCAGCCTTACCAGCTGGATTGTCGGGCCGCCATTCCGGTAACTGTCAGGAAAAGCTGACATCTCTGCCGCCGAGTAGGCGGCCAATGCCAACTAAGCCGTGCAATGGAATCCTGGCCTAGCTGATGTATAAAACGCAGATATTTTTACATGGCTTGTTGCATAGTGAACATGCAAGAGTATAAATTTTAAACTAACAAAAATCTAATAAGCAACTGTTGCGCAATAGAGGCCATATTCGTACAGTTTTTCTTTCAGTGCAGGCTTCCCTTTGGCAAGAACCTTGGCCTCTTCCTGGAGCTTGGCTCGGATAACTTGACCATTATTGTTAAATGTTAGATAAGATGCTGTTGCAAGCTTACAGATGTAAGTTAGTTTTTTTTCTTCTAGTTCTAAAGCTTTGCGCTCTTTATCGGCCGGAGCATCTTTTTTGGATGGCGACGGGAGTGGCAAACCAGGCTTTTCAGCTGTAGTGTCGCTGAAATTGCACTGGGTTAAGAAAAGTAGGGGCATTGCCGCGATCGCAGTGCCAATCAAGATTTTCTTGCGAAGCGGGAGCTGCTGCGCTTGCTTAAAAACCTCAAGGGGGGCGTTCTGAAACTGAGTAAATTTCTCTTTGAACCCCGAAAAATTGGGTGCCTGAAAGCTTTTTTTCAGACGTTCATTAAACATTGCTTTCAAACGGTCGCCCACCGTTTTTAAGCGTTTCATTCTTTCACGCACTTGCGTATTCATCTCCAGGGCCGAACCACCCTTGCGTCGTGCGCGATTTAGCCATTGCCGCGTCTGAACTTGGCAAAATCTGCTTCGCGTTCGGTTAGATAGCGGCGTAACAACCTAACCATCAGTGAATTTAGAGTTTCCTCCTCATCCAAAGCAGCTAATTTTGCGGCGCGATGAAGGTTCGAGCTGATCTGAAGGGAGACGCGTTTTTGGGTAACAACGGAGCGAGTCTCCTGGGCAGCCTTTTGATTTTGGCTCGGTTCTGGCGACTTCTGGCTCAAGCTGTCTTGCTTCACATCACTTATTTCTACATCTTTAACGTTAAATCCAATGGTCTCAACGGAAAAATCCTCAAATGATTGGCTCGCTCCTCTGCCGAAGCCATGCAGAGCAGCGGTATCGAGCTGGAAATTCAGATTGTCGTAGGAACTCATGACACTCAACTGGGATAGGGGACACAATCGGGGGACTAGAAAGAAGCGACATCGCTTTCGCGCCTTAACGCATTAGCGCCAAGACATCGCGGCGCCTCGGCGCTGGCTTGCGTTGATGGTTGCCCGGCGTTCGTTCAGGTGGCGACGCAGCAGGGTTACCACCATCGAATTGAGGGTCTCCTCGTCTTCGATTGCGGCGAGCTTTGCCTCCCTGTGGAGCTGGGAACTCACTTGTAGTGACAAACGTTTGACGCCAGCGTTGCTTTGGAGATCAACGTGGTCGCCCTTGGAGATGGTGGTGCTGGAGGCGTAGGTGGATTGCATTGCGCGGAAGTGGGTTGATCACTTGAGTGTCAATGTGATCGAACGCCTAGGCGCTTGCAAGCAAAGTGTGCAAATCCGTCAAAGAGGCATGCCTCCTAAGAGGCAAGCCTCCAAAGTTGAAAACTTCCTAATTTGGGGCTCTAGCTTGAATGCCCCAGGTGAGTTGTATGGCTGAAAATTCAGGTTTTTTGGGTTCCCAAGTTGTTTTGCAGCATTTCTGTAATCAGTTCCCCCATCGTGAGGTCTCTATCAAGAGCAATTTGCTTCAAGGTTCGGTGCAGATTTTTGGGAATGGCTACGGAGAGTTTCTTTGTGGCGTTTTCAAGGGCTAGATCGAGGGCAGTAGCTACATTGACGGGTGTATTTGCCGAAATCTTCCCGCCCGTGCTGGGTTTATCTGAATTGTCTGATCGATTGGGCTTGGCGCCAGGCTGATCGGCAGTTTTCCGCCAGGGTGCTTTGTAGGCCTCAAGGGTTTCACCCGACACGATTGGAGTTGACCAGTTCTCAGCCACGGGGCCGTTGAGCGAGATGGATAGGTCTGCCATGCTTACTTAGGTGCCACGCAACACAAGTTCTCAAACAATTATGCCCCTTTGATCTTGCCAGAACAGGCTTTAGTGCACATATAAGTAGTGGTCGCCAATGCACCTAAATACTGAAGTGGATTAGTGGAAGTGTGGCAAAACGGTTTTGCCAGCGATGCGCATTTGGTGTTCTGTGTGTAGTTGCGCTTTGGAGCCATTGCGCTTGAACCGCGGGTTTAGTAGGTGAATCTAAAAAACCTGTCAACCCTGCGCTTGTTCTTATGGCTGCGTTTGACTCCGCTGTAGCAATTGATCAATCCACGTTTGTGGCGGCCCAGGATGCCACCTTGGATGTGGATTCCAAGTCGTCTGCCACCGCTGAGGCCGATTCGGTTAGTGGAATTGCAGAAAGTGCCGCCGTCATCACCAATGCCGTTGGTGTGCTCGATTCGCCTTTGTCCTTTGGGACAAACGGTGTAATTGATGTAAACCAAAACGGCATCGCTAAGGCTTCTGCAAGCACAATTGACCAGCTCAACCAGATTGGCGCCATCACGCCAACGGCTTTTGGAACAGCCGGTGGTGTCTCTAATACCTATACCCTTAGTGGCCATAGCCTGAAGGATGGCGACCGGATCCTGGCCAACTTCGCCAGCAGTGGCGATCTTGTTAGCCGGTTTGTGGTGGATGTGGATTCGGCAGCGGGTACCTTCCGCCTGGCCTTAGATCCGGCCGGTGAGCGCATTGATACAGCCGACCGCAGTTCAGCGCTCAGTGTTGCAAGCACCGAGGTGGTTGCCTCGACCGCCTATGCAGGGTTCACCGGCGACAGCTTGAACCCACAAGTGGGCCAGGCCCCAACAGGGACGGGCGGAATTATCGACACCGCCGATGCCACCAACGTTGACATCGTTGTTGGCCAGAATGCAACGATTGCGGTTGTTGCTACCAATCAGGCGGATGCCAAGGCGGAAAACACCCTTGGAGACGCCTATTCAACTGCCAATATTGTTGAAACCTTTGGCCTAAACCAAGTAGGAATCAATGTTGGCGTCCAGGGCACCCTGGCTGTTGATATTGATGCCGATGCGTCTGCAACGGCAGTAACGATTGGCGATCCTCGCGCGGCAACCCTCGGCACTGGCGGTGATGCCGTTGCCGATGCTGATGCCTCCAGGGTGATTGCGATCAACGATTTAGGCAATGGCCCGGGCGATTTTGACCTGGGCCAGCAGGCCACCATCCGTGGCAATGCCGGCTCGCTGAGCGATCGCATCTCAATTAGTGGTGTGGCCAGCACCCAAACCGGGGAGGCCACTGCAACGGCCAATGCCATTTCGATCACGGGTATCCGCGACGAGCAAGACGGCAACACCGCCACGACCGCCAATCAACTCAGTGTTGGTGATGCAGGCACGGTAGTGGGTACCGCGAACGCGGCCTTCATCGCCAATGCAAGCAGCACAACCGGCAATGCCGCGGCTACGGCTGCGGCAGATGAGGTAAACGGTTTCCATGGCGATGAGGTGGTGATAGGCCGCAGCGCCAAGGTGCAGGGCCAGGCCGATTCAACGATGGTTGTTTCGGCGTCTGTTGTTGATGGCATCGAACCAGACACCGGAACGGCCATTGCCTCTGGCTCGCTTATCGAAACCAAGGGTTTAACCCTTGAACAACTTGCGGTTGGTGATCGAGCCGTTGGTGATGCTGGCACTTACAACATTCTTGGCCGTGCAAATGCCGATATTCAGGTTAAGAGTTCCTCCCTGGGTGCCGACACCATTGCTGATCGAGCCTCCTCGTTGGCAAAAATCACCGAAGCAGAGGGTTTAGAGCTCGGTGCTGCTGGCTCGCAGGATGCCCTCAACGTTGGCACGGCGGCCAGCATTGCTGGCGTTACCGATTTAGGAATTAGTGCTACTGCTGAATCCACCAGTGGAGAAGTGGATGCTGCGGCCCTATTGAATTCTGGGGTTGGTTTCGATCTAAGAAATAAGGCCGCCATCGGTTCCTTTGGAACCATCCTGGCCCAAGCGGATGTGGATCTTGATGCTGCGGCCCTGAATGTGGGCGCCTCGGTGAGGCCCACGGCGGAGGTTGATGCGGGTGCAGGTTTTGTTGCTGGTTTGGATGCCGGTGATGCCGGTGCAGTAATCCAGTTCGGAGAAACCGCCACTATTACGGCGAGGGCAACCGTTACTGCCGATGCAACGGCCCGTTCCGTATCTGGCGATTCTGTTTCGGCAGAGGCCGGTAATACAACGCTAAACAGCACGGCATCGTCGGGGCCTTTGGCACCCACCGCCGAAATGGAGGTATATGGCCTGCATACCAATAACGATCTGATATCCGGCGCGGCAGCCACCATCGATGCCGATGCAAAAGCCAGCCTCAATGCCAGCGCCACCAATGTGGGGGTGGTGGGCCGAGCCTCCGCGGTGTCAGCCGATGCTGAATTGAAGCGGGCTGTTGGTTTGGATACGGATGCAGCTGCAGCTGCCCTAACGATTGGAACTGTGGCCACCATTACCGCCGACAGTGTGGTGAGCGGCACGGCGCAATCAACCTCAACCGAGGGATCGGCCAATGCCGATGCGATTGTTAGTGAGAATGCGGGTGCAAACACCAACCTGATCAATGTTGGTGGTTCGGGCAGCCTGCTGGCTGCTGCCAGCTCCACCCAAACCGCCACCGCCCAAACGGTGACCCTTGATGGAACGGCGCGGGCGTTGAGTTTGAGCAACATTGGCCTTGATGCCGATGGCGCTGTTTCCTTTGGCCAAACTGGAACCGTTCAAGGCACTGCAACGGGAGCCAACCGGGCTACGGCCGGATCGCTGGATGAAGACGCTACGGCAACAGCCAACAGTGCTGAAAATATCGGTGTCGATGCCTCTGCCAGTTTTACTTTGGGCACAGGTGGCAGCCTCAAGGGCATTGCAAGTTTAACCAACGCGGCCGTTGCCCGAACCGTGGGTGATGGAACGGTTGACGGCGCTGAGGATTTGGCTAGGGCTTTGGCTGCCAATGGCACCGTTAATATCGGTATCCGCGCCGATGACGCAACCACCTCCTTCGGCACAACGGGCCTGGTTTTAGCTACAGCTGCTTCAAACAATGCTGCATCGGCTACGGCCACCGATGGCCAGGCTGATGCCGATGTGGTTTTGGCGGAAAGCATTGGTCTCGATCTTGGCAACCAAACCCTGGTTATTGGTTCCGAGGGGAGTGTCGTTGCTGCAACCTCAGGGGTAAATAGTTCCACGGCCACCACCATCGATGGCGATGCCGATGCCGATATTCAAGTGGCCACGGGCCATGGCCTAGGCGATGGCAATGGCGTGGTGAGCATTGGAACCAATGGGGTGCTGGATACAGATGCCGATTTCACCAATACCGCCACGGCTACCGCAACCGATGGCAATGATGGCGGCTCAGATGGCGTTATTCAGGCCAAGGTTGATAACGACAGCGTGGCTGCTATTGATCTCACGAGTTTAGTTAGTGGCACTAATTTACAGCTTGATGCCGATGCTGTGAGCCGGCAGACGGCATCATCGAGCACCATCGGTGATCCAAGTTTGGCCACCAGTACGGAGGCCAAAGCGTTTGCTGAGGTTGCCCGCAATGATCAGATTTCAGGTATTAATACCACGATCATTAGCGTGGGTGCCAATACCACCCAGCTCACGGCAAGTGCCACCCTGGCGGGTAGCGCCACGGCCAACAACATGGCCGATGAAAGTGAAGCCAGTGCCGGTTATGGCTCCGATGTAACGGCGCTTGATAGCGGTGGTGATTTGGGGTTGGAGATTGGCGGCAATGCTACCAATGGCATGCGTTTTGATGCCATTAGCAACCTTGCTGCCACTGCATTATCGGTGGAAGACCAGGCGCAGGCCTATACCGGCAGTAACAGTTTTAGTTCCCAAGTTGCCAATGGCGCTGATGCGGCAGACCTGAAAACAGCTTCGGGCGAATCGTCGTTATCCAGTTTGACTGCGAACCCGCCGCTGTCGGCCGTCACAGGTGTGAAGAATACCGATATCAGGGTTGGTCGTGATAGTGGCCTGGTGGTGGCTACGGCCAATTCGATCTTAACGGCGAGGGCCCAGACCACTGGTACGGGTATCGGTGATCAGGATGCCGTGGCCATTGTGAGCCAAGCTGCCGATGGTGTGGTTGATTCCGACGTATCGATCGGCGCCAGCGGCAGCCTGACAGCTAACAGCACCCTGAGGGGGGATGTGGTAGCCAGCAATATTGGCAACATTGGTTCTCAAAATGATGCCTTTGCCAGGCTGCAGTTGGATGCTGATGGTATCGAGCAGAAGACAAATGAGGTGATCAGCATTGGCGTTAACGGCAGTGTGAAGGGTCAGGCCTTTGCTTCTGGCAGTGCTGTAGCAGAAACGGTAAATGGCTCTGCGGAAGTTCAAGGTGACGTGGATGCCTTTGGTTTGGACCTGCAGAATGCGGCGGCCGATGTAACGGTGGGCCGGCAGGGAGATATCAGTGGCCTTGCTGTTTTGGGAGCCTTGAGCAATGGCAACTTTTCTGAACAGATTGAGCTCACAGCCACCACGCGTAGCGAGGATGCCTTGATTTTGGGCAGCTTTGATGGAGCTGGTATTCGCGGTACGGATACCGGTTTTTCAAGTGCAACTCTCGCTGGTTCAGACCAAACCTTGCTCACGGTGGGCCCCTTAGGCGGCCAGTTGACTGGTCAGGTGCTCGGTGGCGTGAAGGCTGTGGCCTCCACCATTGGTGACCCTGCATCCACGGGGCCAAGCAGTGGCGATAATGCAGTGATCGAGATTGATTCCACCCTCTCTGGTTTGCTGGATGTGGATATTCTTGGCTCCCAGTTTGCAACCTATGACCTAAATGGCGTGCTCAAGGAAGCACTAGTGAAGGGAACGGCCTATGGGGATTTCGATTCCAATGCATCATCTGTAAAGGGTGATGCATTGGCCCATTCCGATGTGAATGCCTATGGCATTTTTGATTCCAATGAAGATGGATTCATTAGTACCTCTGGGGGCATTTCAGCGATCGCGCAGATTTTTAATACGGTGATCGCCAGTACGGTTAATGGTGATGCAACTGCAACGGCCATTACCGATGCGATTGGCATCCATGGTTATCACGTGAATCTCAATTCTTCTGGTGTTTTCAGGGCCTCGGCTGAATCGGAAAGCAATTCAACCTCGAGCACGGTGAATGGCCGCGCTGGTTCCTAAGCAAGCGCTATGTCGACAATCCACTTAGCCTCATTAGCACCTAGGCGCTAATGAGGCTAAGTGCTGAGCGCTAGCTGGGGAGGCTTCAGCCGGATAGGGCAAATGCAGGCGGAGATTTAGGCCTTGAAGCCACCTGTTTGAACATGCTGGCACCTGGGTAAATAAGCGCCTAGGCGCCAATTAGTAGTGAGTTATTGATGAACTACGCGCAAGTTCTTGATAGTTTTGGAGTAATGGTGCCAACTTGCATCGGAGGAAGATCGCAGTTTCCATGCGGGATGCCATCCGGTTGGTTTTTAATAAAGGAGTTGAATTCTTTGGCCCGCTCCAGGGCTCCAACTCCAAATGGCCGCAATCGATTCCGCCATTGCCGTTGATCAGTCTGACCTCATTTATGGGGAGCAGGCCACGGTCACCGCCAATGCAACTTCCAATGCCACTGCTGATGCCTCCTCCGTGGACGGCTTTGCTGTAGCTGGCGCAAACATCACGGATAACACTGGTCTTGACAAGTCATCACTGATCGCCGGCACAGGTGCCAGCGTGAAGGTTGATGTGAATGGCACGGCCCAATCGGCTGCTGCGACGATCAATAAGGTCAACACCGCGGTCACGGTAGCTGCCGGTGGAACACCGGCCAGTAGCACTCCCGCCAACGACTTCACCGGCGCGATTGTCACCGCTGGTGACATGTATATGAGCGCCACAAATGTTGAGTACTTTGTACTGACATCTACAACGGCTACCACTCAAGCCTTCCAGGTTTCACTCAGCCCTGGCGGTCCGGCAATTGCTAACACCGTCACAGATGCCATTGGTGCAACCGAACTCGAGGCATCAACTGCAGCTTCGATGTTCTCCGGCGATCTCGCTGGTATCACCGATGCAACCAGTACTGATGTCGATCTGACCATCGGTACTGCAGGCGTCGTTGATGTAGACCTCAATGCCCTTGCCCGGGCAACGTCGACAAACGTTGACGGTGATGCCAACGCCATCTCAAGCACAGGAAGCACTGGTGCCCTCGGTATCACCGGAACTGGCATCTCGGCTGGCACCACAGCCACGATCACCGCTGACGTTGACGCCGATGCCCTTTCAGTTGCTACCTCCATTGGTAGTCCAACGGCAACCAGTATTACCGGTGGCGCAGATGCCAACGCTGATTCGGACCTGACTGCCGTTGGTATCAACGACTTTGGCGCCACCTCTGGCAACATCACCGTTGGCACAGACGCAACCATCCGCGGTGCTGCTGGTAGCAGCGCTGACCGGGTGACGGTTGGTGCCACTGCGACCACCCAAACCGGTTTTGCCACTGCTGATGCTGATGCCGCCAGTGTGGCCGGTATCTTGGATGCACAGGATGTCGCCACTGCTGCCGTCAACAGCATCACCGTTGGTGATGCCGGCACGGTGACTGGCCTCGCCTATACCGATTTTGATGCGGTTGCTGCCGCCACCACTGGAGCAGCGACGGCCGATTCCACTGCGACCAATATCAGTGGTATTCAGTCCGACACCGTGGTGATCGGAACTGACGGCAAGGTGCAGGGTCAGGCCAACACCCAAATGGATGTCTCCGCCACGGTGGTGGATGGCATCACCGCAGACACTGGCGATGCAGCAGCAACTGCAACCATCAGCCAAACCAAAGGTACCGACCTTGATTCTCTAACGATTGGCGATAGCGCCGTCGGCACTTCTGGTTATAACATCCTAGGCCGCGCAGATGTAGACCTTTCTGTTAGTGCCGCATCGACTGGTGCTGACACGACCGGCGACAGCGCCAACGCCGATGGCCAACTCACCGACGTTGGTGGTTTGGAAATTGGCGACTTTGATGCCACCGGCGAGAACGGCCTCACGGTCGGCACCAATGCCACCGTCGCTGGTGTTGCCAATGCGGTGATGGATGCCTCCGCCACCTCGGTGGATGGTGAGGTTGATGCCACGGCCTACGTCGGCTCGGACCCGGCTGCAACCATAAGCCCTGCTTTTACACCCTCAGCCAGTGTCAATGGAGAGAGCGGTGCGGTCGGTATCGACTTGGGCGATCTAGCAGCTATCGGCACCAACGCCACCATCTTGGGCCAAGGCGCTGTTGATCTCAGTGCTACAGCTACAAACATCGGTAACCAGGGATCCGCTAACGATCCCACGGCTGTTGCCAATGCTGGTGCCGACTTTGTTGCTGGTTTGAATGTCGCTGGCGCTACTTCAGACGTTAGCTTCGGCACCAACGCATCCATTACTGCGGCTGGTACTGCTGATGTTGATGCCATCGCGTCGTCTGTCACCGGTGAAGTTGTTAATGCATCGGCCGGTAACGTCAACACCTCAACGGGCAACTCTGGTATTAACTTTGCCCAACAGATGGACGTTCGGGGTCTTAACTCCGACGCCGACATCACCTTCGGCACCAGCGCCAACGTCAACGCTGACGCCCAGGTTGACCTAACAGCCACCGCCAGCAACACTGGCACCTTGGGTGTTAACTCAACCGTCAGCGCAGACGCTGAGTTGAACAGCGCCATCGGTCTCGACATGCGCGACGGAGCCAACGGTGCTTTCACGGTTGGTACCACTGCTGT
>Ga0310324_10091_pt1 | contig 11266 bp, 10 predicted proteins | sample LakSupSRFTotalB5_FD_195538 | JGI IMG/M metagenome (GOLD analysis project Ga0310324, IMG submission 195538) | Enriched freshwater cyanobacterial communities from Lake Superior, Ontario, Canada - SU02.SRF.Total.B5 (v2) (version 2) | ecosystem: Environmental > Aquatic > Freshwater > Lake | place... | reverse complement strand
GCGGAAGCTAGCAGCGGCCAGCTGCAACTAAAAAATCTTCAAAGCAACAGCAGTGAACTAGTGGAACTGCACCAGCTCGCTGGGCTGCTCGCTTCCACAAGGAATAAAATTTAAAAGTTGCTATCGATCGGATTGCCTTTTTCTGCATTGCTGGCTTTATTTGCAGCTTTACCAGCCCCCACTGGTATTCCAGCACCAGCAGCAGTGAAATGGCAGGTAGTACCAGAAAATAATTCTTCCCCAATAACAACAACGGATTCTCCATCTAATACCCAAATAGAAGCAGCTGCTTCTGCTGCTCCCCGTTGGCAGCGTCTTGATGGATCTCCCGCAAGCAGCACTGCCCCTGTGCGTTGGGCAGAAGCACCTAAAACACCTCTTACACCGGCAGCACCAGCTACAGCAAAACAAGCCATCCCTAAACCAGCAGCAATCGCCCGCTCAGTTGGTAGGGCCTTTAGTTATGGAGGTGTTTTATATCCCGAAGTTGGTTTTTGGGTGCCAACAGCTTTTAGGCAGGATGTGGCTCATCGGGGAACTCTTACTTTTCAAATTGAAAGTAAAACAAACCCGTATAATATCGGCACCAATCGTTGTGGTGGTTGGCGTGTAGATACAAGTAATCGCAATTGTTCTGATAGTAGATGGTTAGCTGAATTCACCCCTCTTATTCTTGGTGATTTTTCCTTGGGCGTGAATGCAAACATGGCGGAATCAATTATTAATCGTGATACTTCTTCCTCCCCTCTTGCTGGAGGTGAAGGCCTTGGATTAGCCTTCGGTTTTCAATTAAAAGCTAATCTCGATCCAACTCTTGGTGCTGCTTGGATCGGTGAAAAGCTAGTTAGTACAGATAATACTGGCCCTATTGGTACTACAAGAGTAAGGGGAACTGTTGCAGCTGATGGTGGACAAAGTTATGCAATATTATTAAGTAAACTATTTGATCTTGGCCCTGTCTTTGGATCCAAGGGTGATCCACCAGCAGTTATTAGTGTTAGTGCTGGTATTGGTAATGGATTTTTTAAACCAGCCAATCAAACAGCCGAAACTGGTCTTAATTATGGCAGCTATGGGCCTATTGCTAATATTGGTTTTAGCTTTAACCAGCACTTATCAGTTTTTGCAGAATATGCCGGTTTGTTAGCAGGTTTTGGGGCTAGTTATAAGCCTTTTACCAAAATACCGCTTACAGCCTCAATTCTTTATCACAGTTGGCGTGGGCAAGTAACTGATTATAAGGATGGAAAACCATATAACAGTTCATGTGGAACAGAGTTAGACTTATGCAAAGGCGCATTAAATACTAGGCTCACATTTTCTTTCTGAGTGATTGTAGGCATTACCTGTGAATTTTGAATACCCAAAAAAATGGCTGCTTTTAGCAGATACCTCAACCCCCGAAGCATTGGGAAGCAAATTAGTTAATAGTTCTAATTATTTTAATTTAAATCCTAATGTTAGTTATAACAGCGCAGCGAGCGTTTTCTCGCCTTCCATGGCTGCACTACCAGGCAAAATCTTTTATAGGCTTGCAGATCGACGCAGTTGGGAGTGGTGGCACTATCAAAAGCAACTTATAAATCAAATTGATGAGCTAAAACCCCAATTAGTGCTAGTTACTGGTATATTTCCCCTTGAAGAACGTATTTTTAAAGCGGTGGATGCCTACGGAGGTAAAATAGTTAATTGGCTCACAGATGATCCTTGGAATCCAATTCATAAACGGAAATCTTTTATAGTTAATCTACCTTACTATGATCATATTTTTAGTACTAAAGTAGCTTTGCAGCAGCGCTTGCATTCTGCAGGTGTACGCTCAACCAGCTGGCTGCCATTTGCCTACGATTCAAAATTGCATTATCCTCCGCTCCCGCCTGATATTGGTGACCAAGATCTGTTCGGTTCAGATATTACATTTGTTGGTACCTGTGCCCCTGAGAGGCTTCCTTGGCTAAACGCTGCCCAAAGTGCAGCTGTTTCAATAGGTTTTAATAAATTTAGAATTTATGGAGCAAGTTGGCAGCAACTTTCAACTCCTGGCTGGCAGCGTGAAGATATAGTTCGCGGTATAAACTATTGCAAGGCACTTTTTCATGCGCGTTTGGTTCTGGGTTTGTTGCGGGCATCCAATCATGATAAGTCAACCGATCGTTCTTATGAAATTGGTGCCATTGGTGCCTGTGGCTTAATGCAAGACACTGATGAACATCGTGCTTTGCTTCCAAACTATCCTGATGAAGGATTCTTTCTTGATCCCAAACAGTTAGCTCAACGGTGTAAAGTGCTGCTAATGGATGATGATTTGTGCAATGAATTGCGTAAACTTGGAAGGATATCTTTGCAATCAGATCAGCATACTTACAAGTCACGTTTGCAAACTATTTTTAAATGGTGGGCATCGTGTAAATAATAATGAATCAACTTTCAGTGATTTTGCCTGTATATGGAGATTCAGAGTTTTTACCAGAGGCTTGGGAAAGTTTGAAAACTCAAACCGATCCGGATTGGCAACTTCTACTTGCTGATGATGGCTGCGATGCTAAAACACATGCATTTATCAGGAGTGGTCCTGCTCTTGATAATCGCACTACTTGGATACGAAGATCTAAAAATCTTGGCTTATTTGCTAATTTAAATGAAGTATTAAGAGAATATGTTTCTGATTGGTGGCTGCTTCTTTGTAGCGACGACAAGTTGCTACCTAATGCAATAGCTAACTTGCGGCATCTGCATGATAATTGGCCTCAATCTCAGTTGATCATCAGCACACACCTGTCAATAAATTCAAATGGGGATCTTCGCCCATCTATCTCATCTATGTACCATGATCAACTCTGTAAGCACACCACGCTTATACCAGCTCAAGTTTTTATTCCTGCGCTGTTGCGATTGGGTAGCCTCAATGGAAATCTAACGGGCATGTGTTTTTCTGGGGCGCTTTGGAATTCAGCTGGCTGTTTTCGTGGTGAATGGTGCCATGCCGCCGATTGGGAGTGGCTTATTAGAGCATCAGAGCAGAGTCAAGTTCTACTTAATAGAAGTCCTATTGCCTTTGTTAGAACCCATGGGAAACAGCTCTCAAATTCCAATCGACGCAGTGGAGATGAGTTGAAGGAAATAGTGGTTGTGCAACAGCTCTTGCTTGCCCATCCACTGTTGCAAAATGAATCAAGACGACATAAATGGGCCGCCCATTGGCTTCAGTTTCAACTTTGGAATCTTTTGAAACAGGCAGCAACAGGTCATTGGCAGGGGTTATGCCCTGGCTTATCTGAAATTAATAAATCTGTTGGCCTATGGCCTGTTTGTATTGCCCTTTTGGCTTGGTTGCCTAAAAGATTGAAAGCTTTAAAAGGTTCTCCATTTATTTAATTGCTGTACTAATATTTGTGCTCTAGGCAATGCCATGGCAGATTTAAAGGAGGCTTATCTATTTAAAAGCCTTGAAGCACAGCAAAATCATTGGTATTATCGCGCCAAGGTGAGGTGCTTATTTGATTTATTAACACCATGGTTGAACAAGCAACACGCTAACATCAAACTACGCGCACTTGATTTTGGCGCAGGTAATGGTGTGATGAGTAAAAGCCTTGGCTCTTTTATAAATGGAGTATCAATAAATTGGGATTTAGTAGATGAAGCTTTTGTTGGTAAATGTTATATTGAAAAGAATGATTTTACGAATTTGCAATGTGTTCCTAGCGATCAGGAATACGATCTAATCATTGCAATTGATGTTATTGAACATATTCAAAAAGATTGCGCTGCTTTGCAATTGCTTCGAGCAAGGGTGCGGCCTGGAGGTATTCTTGTGGTTTGCGTTCCGGCCTATGATTTCCTTTGGAGTGATCATGATCGATACCTAGATCATTGCAGACGCTACAATCCCTCTCGGTTAATTGAGGTTCTTAGCGCAAGTGGATGGGATGTTGAATGCAAGCATCCTTTTTTAACTTTGCTATTCCCTATCGTCTTAATTCAGCGCTTATTAACTAAGCCTGCCAAAGAACCAGTATCTTCATTGACAATTCCCGCGCCTTGGCTAAATATTGCCTTATCTATAATCCTAGAATTCGAGCGTAAATTATTGCGAATACTACCAGCTTTATCGCGAATACCAGGTTTATCCATATTCGTTGTTGCCAGACCCTTCAGTTATTAGGCGATTTTTGATTACATAGATTGGGCGCTTTTTACTCTCAATAAATATCCTTCCAATATATTCACCAATTATTCCTATGCCCATGAGCTGGATTCCCCCAAGAAAGCTTATAATGGCCACAATTGAGGCATACCCAGGTACATTTATGCTTCCTAATAGTGCTTTTACCGTAATGCATATTGCATATGCAACGGAAATGATTGCCATGCTTAACCCAATATATGTCCATATTCTTAGTGGAATTGTAGAGAAGCTAAAAATACCATCTAATGCATAGTTCCAGAGTTTCCATGTACTCCATTCGCTATTGCCAGATTTACGGGGAGGCCTGTCATATTCAATGCTACTTTGATTAAATCCTGCCCACGCTACGAACCCCTTGCTAAATCTTACTTGCTCTCTACATGAACAGATTGCTTTAATAACCATTTTGTCAAGTAGGCGATAATCACTGCTGTCTAACCTAACATCAAGCCGGCTAATCTTTTTGAATATTCGGTAGAATAAAAAAGCACTTAAAACTTTTAGCCATCCATCTCCTGCTCTTGTACGGCGTACTGTATTAACAACTTCAGCTCCTTCAAAAAGCCATTTTTGAACTAGGTTAGGTATTAGCTCTGGTGGATCTTGTGAATCAGCATCTAAAAATACGCAGGCATCACCCTTGCAATGGTCTAAGCCGGCTAAGAGAGCAGCCTCTTTGCCAAAATTTCTCGATAGTTCTAATATTTGCCACGTAGCTAAATCATTGTTGGCTTTTGCTAGCGTTAACGCAACATTAGCAGTTCGGTCGTGGCTTCCATCATCAATTATGATAATCTCAAGATGTATTTCCTCACTAAAATCAAATTTTACATTTCTCAAGGCATCTATTAAGCTTGGCAATGAACGCTCTTCATTGAAGCAGGGAATTATCAAAGACAAAACAGACATCTATTTCTCCCTGTACCAATGAGTGCGCCAGAGTGTTATGTCTTCAAATTTGCCTATTTGCTCAGCACCCAGGGCGTTAATAAGTTCTTGTCTTTGCTTGAGCCTGGGCGCTTCCCAAGCTGCATATCCGGGGATTTGTAGTTCCGCTTGGGTCAATGGTAATCGCTCTAATAGATAAGGTAATTTTAACTTATTTATCAAATCTAGCTGCTTTTTTACCCATTCATTTCTTCCTTTGGGGGTAGCCTGCCGCCAGTCCCATTTTTCGCGAAAGTCACCTTTTCCTATTTCTTGGTTGCTGAAGCTAATTCCCATTGTATTAGCAATAATTTGTACATCAACAAGGCCCGCAAAATCTCTCTTTACCTCCACACTATTCCAGCAATTTAGTAGTGTGCCATCTTGTTCTGGGATTTTCATGGTGCCATTGATAAACAATAGTTTAGATTCGCTTATTTTGCTATTGGGCATTAAACAAAGTTTTGGTAGTGGTCGTTGTTCAATTAATAGCCGGCTATCATAGCCAGGTTGTTTTTCTAGATCACGCTGTATATAAGCAAAACTCAGCCAGTTGGCTATGAGGTATCCCAAAAATCCAATCATTATCATTTTCCTCTTTCTTAGGGCTATGGGTATATCAGAAAGACTAATAATAATTCCAGCTGGTAGAATAAATATTCTGTGCGTTAGCCCTCTCCCAAGACTTAAGCCCACTATAGCCGTGCTAATTAAAAATAGAATTGCAGTTGCATGACGCATTGTTATCATTCCACCATCTCGCAACTTCCAGCTCGACCAGCACAATGATATCCAATAGAGAATTACTATGGGCATAAATACTAGTACTCCTGCTTGCTGATTTGATATGGCCTCAGATAAATTAATTTGCAATGGGACTTGAAATAACTTTAGCCAATTTGCTTGAATAGTGGCTTGTGATTTTAATACATTGGCATAGGTATCGATAATATTTGGATATACTCCTCCGGGCATCCTTATTGTTATGCTGAGGAATACCGCCATTGCTCCAGCGCCTGTTAATACCCAGGCAACACCTTTTGCTGTAGATTTAATGCTTGGAAATTTTCTTCTATTGGTTTGCCATAGAATTAAACCAATCCAAATAGCACTTATTGTTAATCCTGGAACCGTATTATTCAGCTTTAGCGTTAAACCATACGACAAACAGGCCCCAGTGATAATTCCTAGCCACGCATTCCATCTGCCTAGCTGCATAGCCAGTAAAAAAGCTGGTAGTAGAGATACTAAAAAGCTGAGATGATCGCCAATCCATCCGCCTAGGGGGGGTTTAAACCAAAGTGCCGTAACTAGTGCCGCAATAATTATTAAAGCTCGATCCATTTGCAGCTGTTTGCATATTTTCCATACAATTAAAGTTGTCATTACATTTAAGATCATACCTACAATTGTTATTGCTGCTTCTGGTTGTCCAATCTTTTTTGCTATTTCTCCTGATAGGAAATCTAAGCCTGGCCAAACGCTTAGCCATGGGCCATCCCGATCCATCCAAAATCTGGCACCATAAAGTACAAAGCTCACATCCCAGTTTGGGAACAGAAGTCTGCCAATTAATTCCCAGACGGCGGCAAAGATACCTAGCAACCATGGATCCCATTGTAATTGAGGGCAGGCCAATTTCATATTCATTTTTAGGCAGAGACAAATTTCCTTATAGTTTGAAGCATGAATTCCTTATTCTTTATTAGCGTTCCCATGAGGCCAAATAATATTAACATGGCAAGTATTGACTCAGTGTTGTTTTGATAGCATGCAACAAGAAGAATTAGAGATGCAATTAGTTCGGGAATAAAGTTAGTGTTATCCGGTATCAGCTTTTCACCTAAGAGTGTGGGCAGAAAAATAATGGTTATTAACGGACTAACAAGAGTAATGCTTGCGTATGCGATTAGACCATTCTGCATATTGAGCGCAACAATTATAATAAATGCTGCCACAATTAAGCTTACAACTTGCAGCATGGATATACGCACTAGCATTTTTGTTGGCATTGGCCGTTGTAATGGTATTTGGCTAAGGCCTTGAATTCCTGCGGCGAGCACAAAAATTCTTGCCAGGCTGATTGCCTCTCTAGACGCTGAGCCAAATATAAAAGGCAGTAAATTTGTATCCAGTAGGGTAAACAAGCTAAAGAATATAATTGAAACTAACCAGCATACTTGAAAAGACCGTTGATGAATTAGCTTTCCACTTAATTCATTTTCGCTTGATTTGATAAGTAGTATAGGCATTAGAGAGCCACTTATTATTCCTAATGACTGAGCGCAAATTTGCGCGATTCTTAAACCATCTAAATTGTTGAGGCCGTTGTTGTTTACATAATTAAGTAGTATTGGCCACAATATCATATTTGTAGCAAGAGGGAAGCTAAAGAATGGCAATCCCTTTGCGCATAATGAGCGAAGCTTGCTAAAATAATAGTACTTTATGTTTAAAATTGATCCATTTAGCTGTTTAAAATTGTCCCCGATATCTTTTTGGGATAATAACCTAATTGCAATGCTGCAGTTTAGAATGCTTGTTAACCCCAGACCCAGCAGGATTCCTATTGGCCCTAGGATTAGATAACCAATTAGGGGTAAGGTGCCTTTGCTTAGTGCCACCCAAACATCTCTTAGGAATACATATTTAAACTTACCCGTTGCGAGATGAATACTCCAGATTGTTTCAGAGACTGAGTCGCTTAGTAAATAGGTGAATGTTATAATATTTATGAGAGTTATTTCTCCTAGTAAAAAAGATGGTACTCCCCCAGATTTGTTTAGTTGCCAAATTGCAAAGATAGCAATAATCGCAGATGTCGCTAGGCTTGTAATGCTATACGTAGACGTTAGCTTATTGATTTCATTTGTAGATGTTTGTTGCGGGAGCAATACCGCATAGGAGTAGTTTGTTCCAATTCGTCCGAGTGTGCATATTAGCTGCGCGCTTGCTATTAGTAATGTGAAATAGCCAACACTTTCTTTCGAGGCTATTCTTACCAGTAAAACTGATAGGCCAAAATTTAATATCCTTGTTGCTACTTGACTTGCAATTGAGAATTTTGCTGCCCTTGTTGCTGTAATTGTCATTTTATTATTTCTTTAGTTGTAATTGCTTTGATGTATCTCCGTATTTGCTGAATTTGGAGTCTCTTGACATAAATGACTAAAGCGGGACCTTAAGGATCTAATAGCTCTTCTTTTAAGGATTAAGGCTTTATCAATAGCGCTGAAATATGGCTCATTTATCGGTTGGTGTGGTTTGGCAAAAACTTGTTCAAATAAATTGGCAACTTTTAGGGAATCAAATTTTCGTACCGTTTTTTTTATTTCAGCCTGGTTCCATTCCCCTGGATAGAAAGCTAGTAGTTTTTTGCTTAGCTCTTTAGCAGTTGTGTATCGCAATTTTTTTTGACAAAAGTGTTCCAGGTGATGCCTTTCTGGCGCATGTTCCCACGCTAATATAGGTTTGCCAGCTGCGGCAAATTCAGCGCATGCAAGTCCAAATGTTTCGCCTTGTGCTCGCCCATGAAGCATTACATCGCAACAATTAATGAATCCATGTTTGATTGCCTGATCGTCTGTGCCGAGCATAAATAAAGCCCTTTCATGGTTGATGAATTCGCGATGATTTAATGCAATAAAATATAGATTTTTATTGCATTGAAGCGCATTGAATAATCCAATTTGCGCTAATTTTAAATCAAAGCTATTTCTTCCTCCCAAGCTTCCTATAACGATTGCATCTGATTTGATTTTGTTTTCTTCTCTCCAGGCTTCTTTGCTTTTATGCTCCTCTGATGTATTTACAATATGTGGTACGTATGGTATACGTTTATTGAATGATTCTTTCGTTAGCCACTCGGATATACACGCATATCTTCTTCCGTGAATGTCTTTGATTCTGCTTGGAAATACTGCATGTATCCAAATCGGAACCCTCAGATTGGTAAAGCGTTCTTCCTTTTGGCCTGAGCATAGAACGTATAAGGCTTCTATTCCTGCGCTCCTTAGTATTGAATCTAGTTGGTTTTTTGAATTGTATCTAATCATTGCTAGGTTCTCTGAATGCCAAGTTTGATTTATCTCTTTTCTTTGATTTAAATAGTTGTCGTATTTGATTAGTATGCTTTTATTTCCTAATATTTCTGACCATGCCTTAGCGTAAGCAACTGTTGCAACTGTTACGCCCCTCAGGGAGAATTCGTCAAGATGAAAGCCCACTATCATTGAATGGCTTTTCAATTGCTATTATTATATACTATATTTGTTTTTGTTGTGCTACTCTCAACCCCTGTTGTAACAATTTTTTCCAGAGTTTAGTTTGATGTTGCGCCTTCTATTCCTAACCGACGATCGTGAAGATTATCTTTCCGATGGCCTTCTCCATGGGCTGAGGCAGTTGCCTTGGGTGGAATTGGTTGACTACCCTCGTAAGGAGTGTATGTATGAAGGGGGCCGTCAATGCAAAGTAGCAGCTGAATTTGGTGTACGCGGAGGTGGTTTTAGTTTATATGGCCTTCTAAAGGAACCTGAGGGCGGGATTGATCGCAGTTTTATTTGGCAAAGGCTTGCATCCGGTTGGTTTGACGCTGTTTTGGTTAGTAATGTTTGGCGCCAATGGGGATTTCTCTTGCAATGGAGAGAATTGCTTGCAGCACAACCTTTGCTTCTACTCGATGGTGATGATGATCAGCGCCTCTATCCACGCAGTGGAACTCGTTTTAGGCAATTTGGCTTCGGAACTGGTTTAAGTAATCTATTACAGCTCCCAAGCACTCACACTTACAAAAGGGAACTTACCAATAGAAGCAGGAAATGGGGATTAGGGCTTAATGTTCATCCTTTGGCATTTTCAATTCCAGAATCACAGATATCAGCGCAATTGCCAAACAAAAGTCAGCTTTTCTCGTCCCATATTGTTGATCATGATTTGGCTAATAAACTTGGCGCCAGTGCAAATTATATTTTTGCTGATGAACAATCTTATAGGAGTGATTTAGCTAGTTCAAGATTTGCTATTACTACGCGCCGCGCCGGTTGGGATTGCTTACGTCATTATGAAATCGCCGCGGGCGGTGCTGTTATTTGTTTTCGTGATTTAGATCAAAAGCCAGTTAGTTGTGCTCCCCATGGATTGATTGATGGTTTAAATTGTATCTCATATAGATCCAGTGATGAATTGCTTAACCGTATTGATAATATAACTATTCAGCATGAAGTTGAATTGCAGAATTCGGCATTGGGCTGGGCTCGTAAAAGTTCTACTGTAAATCGCGCGGTTGAATGTTTGCTATTGGCGGGATTAACTGCTCTTGATATTTAATTTCCTCTCTACATATTGAGTGTGGTAAAATTTTTGTACTTATGCTTGTAAGGTGTTTCCCAGCAGGATACTTGAAGCTTTGGGCCGCAGGCTTTTTGGTATGAAGGCCCCGCTGGGCGCTAGCGACTGGCGGCCAAGTTTGATTGCTTCCTTAGTAGATGATCCTGCAAGCCAAACCCATCCTGAATTGGCTTGGATCTTGAGGGCAATTGCTACCGCTGCCTCCCTAAAGCTGCCAGAGGCACCTTTCTTTAATGTGTTTCCCGGCGAGCATTACCGTTTATTGGCGGGGATGATCTTGGAATTACAACCTGAATTGGTTCTTGAAATCGGCACCTACACGGGCATGTCTGCCCGGGTTATCTGTGATTACAGCCCATTAAATTGTGCTGTTCATACTTTTGATCTATTAGCTTGGGATCGATTTGATAGTTACTTAAGCCCTGATGATTTTCAGGGCCAGCGCTTGCAACAACATCTGGATAATCTGGCAAATAGCGAAGTATTTAATCGCTATTTCCCCCTTTTGGATCAGGCGCATCTGATCTTTTGTGATGCCCCAAAAGATGGAATATTTGAACCTGCTTTTCTTAATCTTTTGGCAGCGGCTAGATTTTCAAAACGTACCCGGTGGTTATTGATAGATGATATTCATTTACTACCAATGGTGGAATGTTGGCGATCAATTGCATCCCCCAAGCTTGATCTAACATCATTCGGCCATTGGAGTGGCACTGGCATAGTTGATATCAGCCTAGGTTTGAAATTGCAGCGCTGAGCTTGCTTATGGCCAACCAGTTGTGCATCCTCCATGCCCTACCT
>Ga0310324_10085_pt1 | contig 11491 bp, 7 predicted proteins | sample LakSupSRFTotalB5_FD_195538 | JGI IMG/M metagenome (GOLD analysis project Ga0310324, IMG submission 195538) | Enriched freshwater cyanobacterial communities from Lake Superior, Ontario, Canada - SU02.SRF.Total.B5 (v2) (version 2) | ecosystem: Environmental > Aquatic > Freshwater > Lake | place... | reverse complement strand
AACAGCTGATCAAATGTAGATCGGGTAAGAAATAATGCGTTACTTTCAACTAAAGGGGCAAAGGTTCCATATCGGGAGGATCCTGCTAAACAAGAAATGTCAAAAAGTTTATAACCATCTGTCTGCCAATTAACTGAATCGAGCAAGGCATCCTCAAGAACTTGATTATATCCCTCAGAGGATGAAACCTGTTGAGGGATATGTCCGATATGACAACCTAAGGTGGAAATAACTGGAGAATCAAAGGCCTTGAAAGCAAAAAGAGCATATTTAACAATACCAGGCGAAAGCATTCGGGCACCATCAATTAGAATACCAACATATTGAGCATGAGATAATTGCACAGCCGAATTGATTGCCATCGCTGGCGAAGGATAAAGCGATGGAAAATAAATATACCGAAAATTAAAGCCAAAAGAACAAACAAACTCTTCTGAAATAGGATCTGTAGAGCCATTATCAATAACAATCACCTCATAGGAAGCTTCGTCTACACCTTGGTAACCAGCAGACAAGGTAAAGAGAGTGCGCTCAGCCTCCCTGCGCATATTAAAGAAATTAACTACAATAGTTAGAAGAGGCATCCAAGTAATAAATACATTACTAAAAATTATAGCTTGAGCACAGTTGAAAGCCAATCCTTTACCTGACTAGGCAACACATGGTTCATACAAGAATGTTCTTCAAGTAAACATTCATCATTACGAAAAGAATTAAGAGAACATTTATCACAGGAAAAGGGAGATATAGTGTAAGAAACATTTGAACAACGCGGCAACCACAAACGCATTGGGCTGGGGCCAACCTGATCAGAGTCGTTACCTAGAAGAACAAGCGTAGGTGTACCAACAGCTGCAGCGATATGCATTGGCCCTGCATCAACAGTTAATAGAGCTAGGGCCTCAGAGCATACGCCAGCCAATTCCAGAAGATTGGTTTTGCCTCGTAGATCAATTAAAGAGGTGGATTCAAATAAAAGATCCTCACCGGAGCCAGAATTATAAAGATCCTGCTGCAAGCTTGGGGCACTACCTATTAAACCAATAGTAAAACCCAAGTTAGAAACAAATAAAATAACCTCTTGCCAAAAATCAAATGGCCATAATTTAGCTGAACGTGCTGTGGTGCAATGAATTAGTATTTGTGGAACTACAAAATTTGGTAATTGTTTTGGAAGGCTAATAGCATAGGGATCAACGTAATCACGGACAAAGGCAAGTTCGCAAAAAAGCTCAGCAATATAATTTGAAGAAAATATATCAGAGTAACGCTCTAAAAAAGCAATACTATCCCAATCAGAATCTGCAAGAAAGGTCTGCTGTGGAAGATCACCCCAAGGAAGAGAACGGCGAAGATTTGAGGTTAAGCAGCCTCCTGCAACATAGAAGGGTCTGATCCAGGCTGATAAAGCACAAGTAATAGGATTGAAGCCATCAAGATTTATTGCAAGCGAAACCTTACCAAATGATGCTATCTGATTGATTATTGTTGAATGCAAATTAGAAGCAGAACTGAGATCTGAGGAATCCCAACTAACACGCCAATCAACGCAAGGGTGAGCATCTTCAAGTGCCGCAGTAATATCACTACCGATAAAACCAATAACACAATCATGAAATCTTGCCTTTAAACCATGCAAAACAGGAGTACTAACAACAAAATTACCAACCTTGTAAGAGCCTAAAACTACAATATGGGGGGAAACACCTAAAGATTCACCTGCATAGCGAATAAGAAAATCAGATTTCATAGGGATTAAAATCATTCATTAGTTTATGGGCACCAGCAAAATGGAGAAAATAACTGGTATTAAATAAATGATTAATAAACATGTTAGCTGTTAAGCTCTGTGGGCCCAAGTTTAACCATTCCTGTAGTAGTAGGGGCTCCGAATTCCAAGCGGCATGTATAACACCAGCAAGATAATTAAATTTAGAATCAATTTCAGTAATTAAACCCCTTTGAAAAAGTTCAAGATTCAGGGGGATCATCTCATGGAGAGCGCCAGAACCCCCATCATACCAGCGATAATAAACCTGTTCAAAGATGGAGGCATGATGAAGGGGAGAAAAGCCGACAACACCAGTATTATAAAGAATACGATTTCTAGCACTAAAACCCCAAAGATCATAATAACTAAAAAAATTCTTCGAGGTGGGATTTAATAAAAATGGATTATTAGGTTGAGACCGTAAAAGGGAAAAATGAAGAATATCACTCCATAAACTTTTCAACCAAACCGGTTCGGCACTTAATGGAGATGCCATATCCCTAGAGATTAAAACCCTAGTGCTATCACTATCAAACAAGGGGTCTGGCGCGCGTGGATTGATTAAAATATCAGTATCAAGCCATAGGGCTTGATCATAACCCTTGAGTTTTGGAGAAGACATCGCTAAAAGCTTTTGCCAAGCAAAGGAGCGGGAATTTGCTAACGGTGATGAATCGAGGGGTTCATCAAATAAAATTAGATCATAATTGTGAGCAGCACACCAATTTTTCCAACCAGGAAGAACTTTATTCAACTGGCCAACATAAGTATTACCAACACATAACGATACTAAAGTTTTTCTCATGATAAACTAAGGGAAATTGAGATTAAAGGGGAGTGGTAAATGCAATTAAAAATAGAGGTATTAGTAAATAGCCCAGGCCCCCATGACAGCGTAAGAATTAGGCAACCATTTGAAGCCATACAGAGATTAGGGATAGATTGTAGAATACACGAAAGACCGTTTAGATTCCAGAAATGTATCCGGCCAAATAGTTTAGTTATTTGGCAACGCCCATTGCCGAGTAGTGAAGAACGAATGAAAGAGCACTTGGAGTGGCTAAGAGAAAGGGGATGCATTCTTTTGATTGATTGGGACGATCACCCAGAACTACTGCCTAATGCAGTGGTGCAAGAAATGAAGAATCAGAAGATGGCGGCACTTAAATATAACCATTGCATTTTAACATCAAACACAGAACTAGCAGAATATCTAAGCAAATTCAATCCACTATGCATTACATTGGAAAATGGTGTAGAAATAATAAGGGATTTGAACAAAGAAAAACATGCTCAAGAATTTAGGATAAACAATAAGTTGAAGGTGTTCATTGGCAATTTAAACAGAGCACAAGAAAATACCTCGATAGAAAGAAAACTTAGAAGTTGGATAGAAAGAGATCAAAGAATTGAGCTGGTTATGGTGGGGCAAAAAGATCTAGAAGGCGGTATAACAGGAGAAAATGTTCAAGCATATGAAATTTTAGATTACCAAGCATACAGAAGTCTACTAAGTACATGTCATATCGCTCTAGCACCATTAGAAAATAATAAACCAAACAATTGCAAAACAGTTCTTAAATGGCAAGAGTGCGCTGCTGAATCTGTTGCAGTTATAGGAGGACCAGCTCTATACAAAAAGCAGCTTAGTAGTGATACGGGAATATGGGTTAAGTCCTTAGCAGACATTGTAACTAAGGCTGAAGAACTATCTATTGATCATATGCTACGAATTAACCTAGTAACAAAAGCTTGGTACCAATTGAACAATGGCTGGACACTCAGGAATCAACTGTACTGGAGGTTGTGGTTGTTAGGAGAAATCTGGAAAAAACGGTACATAATTGACAAAGGATTAGTAAAAAGATTAAAATTAGCAAAGAATTTTGGATCAAAAAATAATGAGAGTTTTACTTGTGAACCATGGAACAGCTGCTGAATGGGGCGGAGGGGATGGTGTGCAAATTAGGGAAACGGGTAAACGATTAAGGCAAAGGGGCCATGTAGTTGATGAAGTAAATAGCGACCAGCCACAGGCAGAAGGCTACGACCTTGTACATATATTTAATTGCAGGGTTCAGAACTCATTTGAATCTCAAATAAGATGCTGTAAGCAAGCAAATATTCCAGTTGTTGTATCACCAATATGGATATCATTAAAAAGAGCCTACTGGGGGAGCAGGGGAAGCTCCTCAGTACTAACGCAAGCAACAAATAATTTTGATAATAATGCAATTAATTTGCTTGAAAATTTAAAACAGAGAAGATTAGTAGTAATGAACGACGGGATAAGCTTTCACTCAAGCGGCTACACAACAGAAGCCAGTAATTCAACCGAATTAATCAGCAACCTACTAAAAGAAGCGGATGGATTACTGCCCAACAGCTTACTTGAACTGCAAGCGATAAGATCAGACCTAAATTGGTATGATGATACATTTGAAATTGCACATTATGGTGTTGATCCAAAAATATTCTTAGATGCAAGCCCAGATCAATTTAGGGCTTACAGTGGAATAAATGTTCCATTTGTATTACAAGCAGGAAGAATTGAACCGGCAAAAAATCAAGCAATGGTGTGCTGGGCCTTAAAAAATACCAATATCCCAATCGTATTTATAGGAAGCGGAAAACATTGGCCTGGTTACACAGATTTATGCAAAACAATAGCAGGTGATAAACTTGTTGTTATTGAGCATATCAACCAAGAACTACTTGCATCTGCTTATGCAGCATCTAGTGTACATATATTAGCTAGCTGGATGGAAACATGTGGTTTAGTAAGCCTTGAAGCAGCCCTTAGTGGAACACCATTAGTAGCCAGTACCTTTGGACATGAATTGGAATATCTTGAAGGGGATGCATGGTATGCCGATCCAGCTGATCCAGAATCGATAAATAAAAGTATTAATGCGGCAATAAATGCAGGAAGAAACTCAGAAAAAACAATAAAAATGAAAAGAAAGATATTAGAAAAATTCAACTGGGAGCAAACTGTAGATGCAACAGAGAAATTATATAAAAGAGTATTAGCAAAAAAGAAATAGGATCTACCTGAAGCGTTTAAGCCCATCCATCTGTTTTGTGAACATATCAGTTACAAGCGTAATTACAGGCCTAGATCGAAGTTTTATATTTGCACTAACTGCCATACCGCTTTGCAAATTAAGGTTGCGGCTGCCAAATTCAACCCGTTGCTGATCAAGGCTAACAGTTGCTGGAAAATACCAATTGGGATGTGATTGATCTGGTGGGAGAGCATCAGAGCCAATAGACAACAGCGAACCTTTTATATAACCAAATTCACCAACAGGAAAAGAATCAACAGCTATCGTAACTGGTAAGCCGGGTTGAATAAAGCCAATATCAACATTAGATATATCAACCTTAGCCATTAGATTATTTGCCGGCACTAATTTAAGAACTAGTTGTTGTGAGTTAACAACTGCTTTTTGTCCAATACTCAAATCAAAAACCTTGCCATTAAATGGTGCTCTTACGGTGCGATAGCTAAGGGTTTCCCTAAGGGCGACGAGCTCTGATTTAAGGCCAATAATCTGCCTATTAAGTTCAGTTAGCTGGCCTGCAGCCTGGCCGATGATGCGATCACGCTCCTGTTCAATATTAGCTACTTCAGAACGAGTTTCCTGAATTTGATTGAGCTGCTGGAGATATTGATTCCGTGCAACACCACCCGATTTATATAAAAAGCCAATATCCTTAGATATCCGTTCCTGCAGATTGAGAGTTTCCCTGCGGCTAGCCAATCTAGTGGAAAGTTGTTCTAGCTGAGAGCGCAACTGTTGAGCTTGCTGGCGGGCAGAAAGCAATTGGTTAAGAAGAACTGGATCATTAACTTTTGGAATTAAAGGTAATGGCGGGAAACGAGAGGGATCACCACCGGTTGTGAGCAAACCATTAATGGAATTGGCCTGTAATTGCAAAATTTGCAGAGTTGATATGATTGCCTGCCTTCTACTAACAAGACCTTTTGCCTCAACATCAAATAATGGTTCACCGGAGGAAACCACCTGTCCATCCTTTACAAAAACACGGCTAATTACACCAGCGCTAGGTGATTCAACACGCTTAACACTGCCGGTAGGTTGCAATCTACCGCGAACAGAAATTGTTTGATCAATACGTGCAAGAAAAGCCCATATAATTGTTGATCCAATAAGGGCACAGATAATCCAAATTAATGCAGAAGACCAATGCCTGCCCTGATCAACATAGGCTGAACTACCCTCCCATACCTGGGGCTCTAAATCAGGGGTAGGAGTGATTAGATCTTTGGGTTTATTTTCAATAATGTCTTTCATAAGATTAAACTATATCAGCCTCCTGCTGAGAATAAAGGGCGTAGTATCTACCCTGAAGTTCAATGAGTTCCTTATGGGTACCCATTTCAACTAAAGATCCAGCTTCTAACATAAGGATTTGGTCGGAAGATCTAATAGTACTGAGGCGATGGGTAATAAAGAAAACAGTAGAACCCTCAAAATAGGTTTTTAAATTATTACACACCTGGCGTTCTGTTAAGTAATCAAGGGCACTGGTGGCCTCATCAAGAATAAGAAGCTGGGGTTTTTGCAGCACTGCCCTTGCTATGGAGATACGTTGACGTTGACCACCGGATAAGCCTGCACCCCGCTCTCCAACTCTAGTGGCATAACCCTGTGGTAGTTCCATAATAAAATCATGGGCACAGGCAACCTTGGCTGCAACAACAATCTCATCGCTTGTGGCATCAGGAAATGTGAGAGAAATATTATCGCGAATTGTTCCCTCAAAAAGTAAACCATCTTGAGGGACAATTCCAATTTGCCTACGAACTGAACTTAATTGTAATTTTGATATATCATAACCATCAATTAGTATGCGACCTTTTTCAAGTTCGTAGAACCTGGGCAGCAACTTCATGATTGTGCTTTTTCCGCTGCCACTTCTACCAACAATGCCAACAAAGGCACCTGGAGTGATGCTGAAAGAAACCTGCTTAACAACTAATTGAGATCCTTCATTGAAGCGGAAATCAACATTTTGAAAAACAACTTCGCCGGCGATGCGGGGCAATGGTAATTGATCAATATCTTCTGATGCACCCTCTGGAGTTGCATCAATCACATCGCTTAAGCGCTCAATGCTAAGGGCAACACCTTGAAAACTTTGCCAGCTAGTGGCTAGGTTGAGCAATGGGCCCACAACGTAACCGGAAATAATTCTAAAGGCAATTAATTGGCCGATTGTGAGCTCACCTTTAATAACAAGAAAAGCACCAACCCATAGGGTGAGCAATCCAGTTAGTTGGGTAAGAAACTGTGATGTGGTTCCAGTGGTAACACCAATCAGAAGAGTTCTAAAACTCTCTGCCATAAAACTTGAATAGTTACGCATCCAGCGCCATCGAACGGTGTTTTCAGCATTTTGGGCCTTAATTGTTTGAACGCCATTTAGAGCTTCCACCAAAACACTTTGGGTGGCAGCATTTTTTTCTGAGGCCTTACGTAACTGACCGCGAATTGCCGGAGTTGCTACTAGAGTTAAGCCTAAATATAGTGGAATTACCCCGAGAGTAACAGCTGTTAATATGCCATTATAAAAGATCATTACAGCAATATAAATTACTGAAAATAATGAATCTAAAACAAGGGTAAGCAAACTGCCTGTTAAAAAGTTTCTAATATTCCCAAGTTCAGCAATTCTTGTTTGGAGCTCACCAACTGGGCGTTTATCGAAATAGGATAGGGGTAATTTCAGGAGATGCTGAATAACCTCGCCGCCAAGGGCGATATCAATTCTGTTTGTTGTATCGGCAAATAAGTAAGTGCGAATAGCTCCCAACAAGCCTTGGAATAAACTAACTCCTAAAAGTATTAAACCAAGAGTATAAAGAGTATCTAGGTTTTGTTGGCCAATAACCTTATCAAAGATTTGCTGGAGAACAAGTGGCTGAGCTAGATTAAGAAGTTGCAAAACAAGAGATGCTACCAACACCTCAATCAAGCTGCGCTTGTATTTATTAATTTGAGGCAAAAACCAACTGAGGCTAAGCTTCCTAAACTGGGCATCTCTGCCGGGAGACAAGATAAGAACTCTTAAACTTGAATTTGAATCAATTAACTCATTAACTGGAATTATACAAGCGCCAAACTCTGGAAGAACAGTGCGGGCCTGGTTTTTTATAATACTGTAAATAATTGCTGGCTGATTGCGAATCATCGCAAAGCAGGGGAAGGGAACTCTAGAAAGCTGTGACTCAGGAATATTTGTTAAATTACCGGTAAAGCCGATGATTGTGGAAAGATTACCAATGGATTCTAAATTAGCTGAATTACCACGGACAGAATCCTTACATGCGCGCTCTAGGATATCAGATCGAAATGGCACATTGTAATATTTAGCAAGCATTTCTAAGCATGCTAAGGTTTGCTGCACCGGGCCAATCCCAGTAACAATTGGTATATTTTTACCCTTAAATTTTAATGAATTAGCAATTGCATCGGTTGAAGCTGAAAAAGACTCACCAGAGGGTTGCTCAGCAACAAGATCATCATAACGATCAGAATCAAATGAAGAAATTGCCAGATTATTTGGCTGCACTGCTTGCTGCATAGGCTGAAGGCTCATTGCTGATTGCCAAGCAGCTTGATGAACGCGTAAAAGACGCAAACGTTCACCTTGGGGGATCAAACTAAGCAAGGATTGATCTACTGGTTCGCCAATATTTACAACATGAGAGGAAGGCTGGGAATTCCATAACCACAAAGTATCCTCACTATCAGGCAGGATACGCAGCTGATCAGCAGCTACAACATCGATGGATGCTAAGAGGTTGCGTAATACTTCTCTTTCGGCAGGTTCAGCCCTAGATCGTTTGCGTAGTGATGGTTGCAATACTTGGATGAGCTCCGCTGGCGAATTTGAACTATCAAGCCATCTACGAAAAGCCGGTGAATTTGCTTCAAGTTCATAGAAATCAGCGGCAGAGAAACCAATCATTTTCATTGGCTGAGCAGCTGTTAACCATTCACATGGATAACGCCTAACCAAACCAGCCCAGCCAACCAGATCACCTGGATGGCTATAAGCGAGGGTTACGGGACGGCCTAAGCCGGGATCTTGATGCAATAATCTACCTCTACCTTCAATGATGCAAAAACAGTAGTTTGGAATGCTATTAGCAACTAAAAGTTCTTGGCCTATATTGCTATGAAATAATTTAGCTTTACTAGCAAGCCAAGAAATTTCAGAAGGTGAAAGTTCTCGAAAAGCAGGGAAACGAGATAAAATAGATTCGAAGGTTGTAGAATTTTCCATATTTAAGAATATATGCTAATTATCATACACTAGTGGTTCGAGTTCTAGGCCATTAATAATGGATTGAACACGTTGCTGCAGAAAATTATTTAGTTGTTCATCTAGCAATTGATTAATCATCTGTTGATCAAAGCGGGCAGGGGTTAACTGCTCTAGGCGCAGGAGCAGATGCCATTCGCCAAGTATGTGGGGAGGCATCAGTTGCCCTGGCCTGAGATTGCGTAGCATCTCACCAAGCAAAGCAGGCTGCAAACTACCGATGGGCATTGGGCCCATAACACCGTTGTGGATGGCTTCAGGGCCTTCACCATAGGCGGAGGCTGCTTCATTAAAAGTCATCTCCGATTCCTCAAGCCTGATCCAAAGCTCGCGGGCGAGGCCTGGATCACGAACCCTGATTAAGGAATAAACAACAGAATCACGTAGTTCTTTGCTAGCTAAGAACAATTCTTCAAGGCCTGATCCAAAACGTTGTTTAGCAAATTTACGCAGAGATTCTTCCCTAGCTAGATGATAATCAAAATCCTGCTGCTGCCAATTATTTTGCTTAAGGAAATCGTTTAGCTCCATTCCGGCAAGAATTTGATCACGCTGCTGCGATAAAGTTGAAAGATCAATTTTAACAATATCAATTATCTTCTCCTGCTCTTGGCGCAAAAGTAATTGTGGCATTAGCTTTAGACGCAAAACTAATTCGCTTGTGCGCTCATAAGTCAGCAAGGGGGTAGAGTTATCCATGGTGAATTAGATTATTGCCAACTGATTTGCTCAATTTATCAATATCAAGCAAAAACAATAGGTTGAGGGCTTCGCTAACTTGGATAATAACATCTGGCCAATCACCCCTTTGATTTTGACGAAAAATACGGATTGAATCATACCATGGAGATTTATCCGTATCCCTTAACCAACGAAAATCAGAATTATAGGGAAGAAGTAGCCATGTGGGAATATTCAATGCTCCAGCCATGTGCGCCACAGCCGTATCAACACTTATAACAAGATCAAGTTGACTAACAATATGGGCAGTATCTGAAAAATTAGTGAGCTTCTGATTCCAATCAAAAAGTTTTTCATGATGCAGCCAAGGATTAAGCTGGCTGGCTTCAGAACCAACTTGCAAGCTATGGATTTCAACTAAATCAATTTCCAGCAAAGAAATTAATTTAGGAAGAAGTAAGGCGATTGGGAAACTTTTATGGCGATACATGGCCTTATTGGATGGGTTTGAGGCCCACACAATTCCTATGGATATACCACCCGGTGGTGGAATTACTATAAGGTTATCTGGGGGGGAACCAGGAGATTTAAAATAAGGGGTAACAGATGGGATGGTAGATAGGGTTGTGCCAAAGAGTTTAGGCAGGCTCATCAAGGCAAGATTAGGGCGCTGATCATGATTGGGTTGGAGATTTTCATCAGAAAAAACAAGATCGCCAAGGCCAAGCCAAAAGCGAAAGAAATCAAGCAATGATGGCCTAGTAAAAAAAACAAACGGGATACTATGTGCCTGTAAAAGAAGAAGATATCGAGAAAATTGAATTGCATCACCAATACCTTGTTCCGTCCACACTACAAGTGGTGGATCACCTGGGGAAGGGCAATCGGCAAGGGTAGCTGGAACAGATCCTATGGTGGGGCGAGTGATTAAATCAAATTGCTTGGTAGCAAATCTTGCCTCGTAATACTGCCAACCACGTTGATAATCACCAAGCAATAAATATGCTAAGGATAGATTCCATAGTGAATTTGATGAGCTCTGCTCTAATTCAACACCACGTTCTAGGAATTGAATGGCTGCATCAGGTTGCAATAGGCCAAGCAATGCATTACCCATATTGATATGGCTGGGCACGTGTAAACGATCTAAACCGATAGAAAATTCAAGGCAGCGTTTGGCCTTATCAAAATGACCAAAACCATGCCAGGCTAAGCCTAGATTGCACCACACATCGGCAACGGATGGATCCAATTGCAAGCTGTGTTGTAGTGATTTAACAGATAGTTCGTGGCGATCTGTATCTGTGAAAACTCGGCCTAGGTTATGCCAAACAGTAGCCGCTTCAGAATTCAACTCTAAGCTGATAATAAATGCCCTTTCAGCCTCATAAAAATGATCATCATGAATAAGATTTCCTAAATTATAATAAGCATCAGGCCTCGATGGATCAAGTTTTATTGTGAGCTCGTAGCAACGTTTAGCCTCAGCTAGCTGTGCACCACTAAGGCGGCGCGATACCATTCCTCTTAGTTGATAGTAAGTTGAATTAAAATTGCAGGTAATTGCTGCACGAACTAACAAAGCATGGGCCTGCAAGTCTTTTTTTTGCTGCCAACAGCTAAGTGCAGGTGCCAAAAGATAACGGCCATCCCCTGTAGCTAAAAATTGTTGCTCTGCAT
>Ga0310324_10084_pt1 | contig 11521 bp, 17 predicted proteins | sample LakSupSRFTotalB5_FD_195538 | JGI IMG/M metagenome (GOLD analysis project Ga0310324, IMG submission 195538) | Enriched freshwater cyanobacterial communities from Lake Superior, Ontario, Canada - SU02.SRF.Total.B5 (v2) (version 2) | ecosystem: Environmental > Aquatic > Freshwater > Lake | place... | reverse complement strand
GCCTGGCGCAACAGGCTGGGCTCCAGGTTGAAATCGGGCCGGCCCAGGGCCTGCTTGATCACCAGCTCCCAGAGGCTGGCGACGCTAAAGACCAGGCTGTTGCTGGGGTCTTCCAGCATGGCGGGGCAACCGGCGGGCAAACGCTCGGGGTTGCCCATGGCCCAGACCAGCAGGTGGGTGTCGAGAAGCAAGCGCATGGCTGGATTCAGCGACCCTCAAAGAGATCGGCGATCTCAGCAACGGCGAGTTGGTCAAAGTCGTCTGGCACCTGGCAGTGGCCGCGCAACAACCCCAGACGGCGGGGTTGGTGGGCCGGGTCATCGAGGGGGGTGACGCGCACCATGGGTTTGCCGGCCTTGCAGATCACAAAGGCCTGACCGGCGGCGGCCTCTTCCACCAGGCGAGAAAGGTGGGTTTTGGCCTCGTGCATGTTGACCTGTCGCATCAGGGATCTGCCATTCCAGCCAACTTAGTCGACTAAGCCAGAAGGGGTTGCGGCTGTGACGGTCCTTCTTCCCCCCCCGTGGCAATAGCCCCCGTAGGTCCAGCCCGGATGGGGGACCTGCAGCAACCACAGCCGTGATGGGTGGACCGATGAACCGGTTTTCCAAATCAAGTGCCCTTGGCGCAGCTGACCCTGCTGGCCAGCCCCTGCAGCACTACGACCAACCGCAGCAATGGCCGAACCAGGACCAGGGCCCCGATGCTGACCCCCTCGATGGGACCGATCCAGCCGGAGACCAGGACGATGACCTGGAGGCCGACGACGACCTGCCGGTAGACCTACCGGAAACCAAGGGCTCCGAGGTGCCCGAGGCCCTCAAGGCAGAACGGCGCAAGACAAAGAAGCTGATGGCCTGGCTGTGGGTATGTTGGCAGACGGTAATCGATAGCTGTTTATTGTCTGTTAACGATGCAAATTGAAAGATAGTTGCTGGATTTTGGCTCGGCAAGTTTTGCTACGCAATGACGATAGATCGGACCTTCAACCTGCGGGAAGCGACTGGCGCGGCGGCTGCGGCAACCTGGTACTGACCACAAAGGCCGCCGCCACCAGTAACGCTGATGCCGCCAGGCATGTCTGCATACCACCAACCACAAAGAGGGCTCCTGAGAGCAGCGTGCCAACCAGGCGTCCAGCGGCATTGGCCATGTAATAGAAGCCGACATTGAGGCTCACCGATTCAGCATCGGTGTAGGCCAGAATCATGTAGCTATGAATTGAAGAATTCATGGCGAACACCACCCCAAATACCGCCAGACCAACGACAACCGCCACCCCTGGATTGCCCACCTGACGCCAGAGAGCCAGGGCAATGAGGGCTGGGATAGCGGTGAGAACGGCGCTCCAAAACTCAACTGCCTTGACGCCCGGCGGGGCGCTTTGGCCCCAGGCTCGCCGTAAGGCTGGCGCTGAAGCCTGCACGATGCCGTAGCCGATCACCCACAGGCCCATGAAGCCGCCAACCTCCCAGAACTTCCAACCCAGGACGGCTTCGAGGAACACCGGCAGCGCCACCACGAACCAGACATCGCGGGCACCGAAGAGAAAGAAGCGCGCTAAGGAGAGCACATTGATGCCGCGGCTCTTGGAGAACAGGGCACTGAAGCCGGGTTTTGTCTTCATGCGGCCCATGTCGGCCGGTAGCACCAGGGTGCCGCAGAAGGCCAGCAGCAGGCAGCCGGCCATCACCGCCACGGCCGCGTTGAAACCAATGGTGGCAAGCAACACGCCGCCCAAAAAGAAGCCCACCCCCTTGAGGGCGTTCTTGGAACCGGTGAGAATCGCCACCCAGCGAAAGAGCTGTTGTTCGCCCTGTTGCTGATCGGCTGGGGTTTCCGGCACCACGGTCTTGATGGCACTTTTGGCGCTCATCTTGTTGAGATCCTTAGCGATGCCGCTGATGGCCTGGGCCACCATCACGTAGGCCACGCTCCACCATTTTGGCCAGCTATCGGCTACCGGGATCAACATCAGCAGGGCCGCTACCTGTAGCAGGGTGCCCGTCCAGAGCGTGAGTCGTAGCCCGAACCTTCCCCCCAGCCAGCCGCCATAGAGGTTGGTGAGCACCCCAAAGAACTCATAGAAGAGAAAGAGCAGGGCAATTTCAAGCGTGCTGTAGCCAAGTGCATGGAAGTGGAACACCACCAGCATGCGCAGGGCCCCATCGGTGAGGGTGAAGGCCCAGTAGTTGGCCGTCACGATCATGTATTGCTGCAGAGCTGAGAGTCCTGGCATGGCTGGCCTTTTAGGCGGGAGCAACGGGGTGGGTTCTGGTGTCGTCATGGTGGGGCAGCTGCACTGATCCAGCGAAATCAGCGCGCATTAAGCAAGGCGATATGGCTGACCAGATCCGCCATGCGGGAGCTGTAGCCCCATTCGTTGTCGTACCAGGCATACACCTTGAGCTGGGTGCCGTTAACAACCATCGTCGAGAGGCCATCCACGATGGCGCTGCGGGAGTCGTTGACGTAATCGACGGACACCAGCGGGCGGATTTCATAACCAAGGATGTCGCGTAAGGGGCCATTGGCAGCCTCTTCGAAAGCCCGGTTGACCTCTTCCACCGTGACGCTGCGTTTCAGCTCGAACACCGCATCAGTGAGCGAGCCATTCAATAGCGGCACCCGCACGGCATGGCCGTTCAGCTTGCCTTGCAGTTCCGGGAAGATCATGCCAATGGCCTTCGCTGACCCCGTGGTGGTGGGAATCAAGCTTTGGCTGCAGGAGCGGGCCCGGCGCAGGTCGCTCTTGAAGGCATCAACCACCACCTGGGTGTTGGTGACATTGTGGAGGGTAGTGATTGAGCCGTGTTCGATGCCGAAGCTTTCGTGCACTACCTTCACCACTGGAGCTAGGCAGTTTGTGGTGCAGGAAGCGGCGGTCGTTAGACGGTGAACGCTTGGGTCGTAAAGGTGGTGGTTGATGCCAAACACGATGTTGAGTGCTTCGGCGCCGGCGATCTCACCTTTTACGGGGCAGGCCACCACCACATGCTTAAGACCCACCTGATCGAAGTAGGGCTGCAGGGTTTGCGGTGTTTTGAACTTGCCGCTGCACTCGAGCACCATCTCGACACCAGCCTGGCGCCAGGGCACAGCCGTGGGGTCTTTCTCCTGGCTGTAGCTCAAAGCAGTGGTTGCAACAGAAAAGCCATCGGTTGTTGCTTGAACGGCCTGGTGCCAGCGGCCATGCACCGAGTCAAACGCGAGCAGATGGGCAGCGGCGTGAGCATCGCCTGCGGGATCATTGACGTGTACGAGTTCGATGCCGGGCCGACCCCAAAGGGCACGGAAGACAAGGCGTCCGATGCGACCAAAGCCGTTGATGCCGATTTTCATGGGAGGGAGCGCTGGAGTGCCGGCCGACGGACCAACCATAGATCAATTAAGATTGATTGATGCTGGCTCCCGTTTTCATCCCCTTGAGTCCGTGTTTCCAGTCCCCATAATTTCAGTCCTATTACCATCCGTTTTTTGGTCGACAGACTCGTGTTAGCTGACCCAGCACACTCCACTTTGGAAACCACGGCAGCATTGGATTCAACTGTGGAACCGCTTGCAGAAGATCAGGCCCAACGGCTCCTGCGTGCCCTAGCCGAGCCCATTCGCCTACAGGTGCTGGCGGCCTTGCAAAACGGCGAACGTTGCGTCTGTGACCTCACCAGCGACCTAGATCTGGGCCAGTCCAAGCTTTCCTTCCATCTCAAGGTGCTCAAGGAGTCGGGCCTGATCCGCGCTCGCCAGGACGGACGCTGGATTTACTACGGTTTGGAGCCTGCCAGTTTGTTGCTGCTGCGCGATTGGCTGGGCGAGCTCGCGATCGCGTGCCAATCCCCTGCGCCTCCCTGTTCCTGACTCCCATGGACCTGCCTGGCGCAGGTCGCCCCGCTGCCCTTGTTCCCCAGGGCAAGGGGGACCGGCCCTTTTTCCCGACTCGACCAGCTCCTGCCGCTATCAATGCTGCTGGCGATCGTCTTGGGACAACTATTGATGGTTAACCTGGTCTTAACGATACGAGGCGGCCCCAGTGACAACCGGGCCAACTATCGATGACAAACTGCGCAATAATCAATCAGCCTTAACCCATCAATAAGGATTGATGGGTTTACTGTGGTGGAACCCCCCTCCTCCCGGCGGATCTGCCCCATGGCTCCTACTTGGTCCTCCCGAAACATCGTCATCGGGGTTCAGATCGCAGCAGTCTTCGCTATGGCTCTGGCGTCGGCCCCAATGGCCCGGGCGGAATCTGTTGAGCAAGCGAGCGAAAAGCAGCCATCAACCATCAGGCTGGGGGGTTCTAGTACGGTGTTCCCGATCATGGTGGAGGCGATAAAAGCTTATCGGGCAGCTGGTAACAACAGCAAGATCGTTATCAAGGAGTCTGGAACCAGCGAAGGATTCAAGCGTTTTTGCGCTGGCCAGCTTGAGATCGCTAATGCATCGCGTCCGATCAACAGCAAGGAGCTCAAAGCTTGCGCTAGTAATCGAATCAACTTTATTGAGTTGCCGATTGCCTTTGATGCCCTCTCGATCGTCATCAACCCTGCCAATACCTGGGCCAAGCAGATCAGTACCAAGGAACTGGCGCTGCTCTGGGGGCGCCAGGCGGAGGGGAAGATTGGTCGATGGAATGATGTGAATCAAGACTGGCCAGACCGGCCTATCAAACTTTGCGGCCCAGGCAAGGACTCCGGCACGTATGATTATTTCAATAAGGCTATCAATGGCAACGCGGATAATTCCCGCCAAGATTATACTTCCAGTGAAGATGATAATGTAATTGTTAAGTGCGTTGCCAAGAATCCAAATGCTCTGGGTTATTTTGGCTTCAGCTACTATGAAGCCAATCAAAATAAGTTACGGACCCTTGCAGTTGCCGCCTCTGCGGCTCCAGTGAAGCCATCCGTAATAAGCGTTCAGGAGGGTCGCTATCAACCGCTTTCGAGGCCCCTGTTTATTTATATCAATGACAAGGCCTATGTCAGTAATCCTGAATTGCGTAAGTTAACCGCCTTAACCCTGCGCAACGGCCTCAGCCTTGCGAAAAAAGCAGGTTCAATCCCCTTGCCTGCCAGCACCTATCTCTTGGTGGAATCAAAGCTTTATAAACGAATCACCGGAAGCGCATTTTCTGGCGATCTGCCCGTGGGGCTTACCATTGGCGAAGCGCTGAGGAAGAGTTTCGATGCCGGTAAACAGCCCCAATATCGCTAGATCTAAGCTAATTTATCTACCTTTTTTAAGTAGGGCATGCTTTCGGTGAGTTATTTTTATTTTCAGTGAGGTGACCTTCCCCTCGCTGATTGCTGATGTAATGCCTTGGCCGCCTGGGTCAAACGGCTGGACGGGCCTAACGGAGACCTTTCGGTCTTTGCGGCGATGGGGTATGGCTGCCCATGGTGTGGCCCAAGTCATGGACGGCCAGCACACCGAAGCCCTGCTCCATCACCGTCTCCATGGGGGCGGCCCTGGCGGCCGGTAAGGATTTCGGCGTGTCGAGGATGAACAACGGATCCATGGCGGGTTTCAGGGGGTGCCGTACCGCTGCCTATAACAGCCATGGCAATCGCCCCATCGTGGTGAGGGATCATCATCACGATTAGCAATTCGGCCGAATACTCAACTGAGCTCCACCGGACGAAAACTGCTCAGATGTTGAGATTCGGGCAGATCACGGCCGTGTTCGGCGCTGGATCGCTTTGCCAGTTCTGCAGCAGGCTTTGCAGTTCCCTTCTGAAAAGACCCAACTCCCGCAGCCGTTTGTCCACCAGATCGATCTGCCGCTGGAGCTGCCGCTGGATGTCGCCGCAGGGGAGCCCACCGGCATCGTGCACCGCTAAGCACTCCGCAATGTCATCGAGAGTCAGTCCGAGGCTCTTGAGCCGCCGGATGAATTCCAGGCGCCGCAGGCTCTCCTCACCGAAGAGGCGGTAACCGCCTTCGCTGCGGCCCACCGCCGGCAGAAGGCCCAGGTCCTCGTAGTAGCGCAGGGTCTTAACCGGCAGGCCACTGCGGTCGGCGAGAACTCCGATCTTCATGCCGGTCTTGATGCCAACAGCTGCCATGGGGTTGACTCTCCTGCCAAAGGGAGACTCTAAGCTGGTGTACAGCTCGTCCTCCTGGCAGTCCGTGAATCCCATCGCTCTAGCTCTGCTCCTCTCGGCAGGCGTTGCCCTGGTCCCCGGCGCCGCCCGCGCCCAGGCCAACGACATGTTCGCGAGCAAGGCCGCAGCGGAACAACGAGCCAAGGAACTCAAGTGCAGCGGCACCTTTGCGATGGGCAAGGACTGGATGCCCTGTCAGAACTTTGATGGTTATCAAAAGGCCGTTTCAAAAGAGAAGTAACACCAGCGGTCCCTTTTCTGTCACTGACCATCCCCTCGCAATGTCAATGACCCAGCACTCCAGCGGCCCCCTCCAGCCAACCAACCGTTGGTCTCTGTTGGCCGCCCTCGCAGCGGCGACCTTTGTTCCGCTGCTTCTCAGCGCACCCGCTGAGGCGCACATGAAGGGCATGTTTAAGACCAAGCAGGAGGCGGAGCAACGTGCCGCCGAACTCAAGTGCAAGGGCGCGTTTGCGATGGGTTCCCTCTGGATGCCCTGCGCCAGTGAGCAGGTGCTGCACAAAGCCCTCCAGAACGAGTGAGCCGCCATCACCTCATGCGCCGGGTGCACCGCAGCCTCGTTCCCCTTGCAGCGGTGCCGCTTCTGGTCACGGCCCTTTCCGGTTCGCTCTATGGCGCCCTCTCGGCCCAAGGGATCGAAGCCTTCTGGTTGATGAAACTGCACACCGGCAACTTCGGTGCCGTCAATCTGCAGCCTTATTACTCCACGGTTCTCGGCGTGCTCACCCTGGTCATCGCCGGCTCAGGGATTGGTTTGTTGCTGGGTCGGCGGAGCGGCAAAAAGCCGGTAACGCCGTCATTCTGATCAACGCCCGGTCGCGGCACAACAGCGCAACATCGACGAGTTGACGATTACCACTAGCGAACTCGGGGCCATGGCCGCCCGATGCATCAGTCAAAGCAAGGAGCCCAGCGCTATCAGCATGAAGATTCCGCTGATCAAAGGCTGAAGAGTGCGTCGTATTTGCCGTACTCCGGCTTGCGCAATCCATCCACAGCCAGCATCCGCCGCAGTTCAATGATCTCTGCCCGCTGGGCCACGATCACGCCACGGGCAAAAAGCCTGATCGTTGGGTTGGTGCTCTTAGCGAGGGCGTCGTGGGCCATGATCAGCGCCCCGCCGTGGTGATGGAGCATGCCTTCGAGGAACCAGGTAACGCGGTTCTCCTTTGTGGGCAGCTCGACCATCATCCGCATGCCATCGATTTGGGCCTGGCTCATGCGCGCTAGGCCAGTGAGGCTATTGGGATCGCCTCCTGTGGCCAGGGCCACTGGATAAACAGGAGCCTGGGGGTACCAGGCTTTGCGCCATAGCCCCATGGCGCGAATCTCGTTGGCCTGGTCGAGCCAAATCCTGCTGCCAAGGGCTCCCACACCGGCGGATCCAATCCCGAAGACGAATTCGCTCATCCGCAGCGCGCCAGTGTGGTGCTGCACCATCCCATCGATGAAGCGCAGGTCGTAGGTGGAGCCGGCGGGGCCCACATCGTGGGCATGGCCGGCATGGGCCGGAGCGGATCCGGCAGGGGCAGACATGCCTGGCTGATGCATCATCCCTGGCATGCCGTGGTGCCCTTCGTGATTCATGCCACCGGGCATCTGAGCCAGGCCAGGAGCCGCCACGCTTAGGACAGAGGCGAGCCCGATCAAGGTGGCGCTGAAGTGGAATCGGACCATGGCGGCAAAGGCAGGCTCTCCAAACGTTAAGGTCTCCACTCGAGAGGAGAGTCAAGTCCCAAGGGCACCGCAAATCTGTGGCGGTCGATGCCGGTCATCCCAGGCTTGGCTCTCCTCATAACAGGTGGCTCTAAGTTGAGATCAGCTGCTACGAACTGAGCATCAACAACGATTGCTTTTACCTTTCCTGCGGCAATGGACAAAGCGTATTCGTGCAGCGCCGGCATGGACCGGCGTTTTGCGGAGTTGCGGTTTGTGGGGATGTATTACCTTTGTGTATGCATCACCAAGCCCAGGATTTTTATAACTAATTACATGAGCATAGCCCGCAACATATTGGTACCAGTTTTTAATTAGATTGCATGGTCAAGTTGTTTCTTCTGATGTTATTCTTGCGGGAACCAAAGTTTCACCATCGACGCTGCCGGCCATCGCCCCGACGCTGGGTCTATGGGATCCCACCCAATTGATCTCTCCAGGCCGTTGAGGCGTTGCTGGGCGCCCGACCTCTCCATTGCTGGTTCTGAAATTCCGGTCAGCTCCTGGGTTCAGGATGAGCAACTGTATTGGGACACGCCACTGGCGCTGAAGAATTCCTGGGGTTTTAGGCGGTTGTACTTCATCTCTAGCTCCCCTAATTGCTCTTCATAGGGATGGCTAAAAATCTGCTGGAGTTCCTTGATTTGGCTCGTTTCACCGTGCTCAGCCTGTTGATAAGCGGGCACGATCAACCATTCGCGCCATGTGTATTTCGGGTTGTTATGATTCATCATTATGCTAGTTGTCTTGGCGTCTTTGCTGCCCCTAACGCAATCGAACCAGCGTTGCAACCAGTGGTTCCAACGCGCGTCAAGCTGCTCTGAATTTGGCTGGTAGAAACTCTCTTTCAAGGCTAAGATATTCTCTGGAATAGAAGATAGCCGGCGAAAGAAAACCGTATAATCCACCTTGGTTAGAACCATCAGTTCAAGCAGCTCATTCACAAGTGCGGCGTCATAATTGACCAGGCCGAGTTTCCTGGCCCACATCACCTCGATTTCCCGGTCCATCGCCCCGCTGAAACCTTCCCGGATCTGATCGAGCCTTGCCAGTGCTTCTTTGTTGCCGCTGAGCAGTAGTCGGATGGAGGCCCAGAACATTTGATAGTTGGCTTCTGCCGCAACCGGTTGGTTGAAGAAGCAGAAATGCTCTCCACCCCCGGTCCAGGGCTGAAAGCCGGGATCGAACAGTTCACAGAATCCAAACGGTCCGTAGTCGAGGGTGAAGCCACCGGCGGCGCAGTTGTCACTATTGAAATTACCCTGGCAGTAGCCAACGCGGATCCAGTTGGCCACTAGCGCTGTGAGCCGGTTGCGAAACAAACCGGCCAGCTCAATCACTTGATCGCTGAAGGCAAGGCTGGGGTCAATCTCCGGACGGTAGTTCCGCTCGATCAGGTGTTGCACGACCATTTGTAGCTCGTTCAACGCCCCTGGATGGGCATCGCTGCGGGCGCGACGGGCAAACAACTCCAGCTGGCCAACCCGTAAAAACGATGGGGCTACCCGCGTTGTGATCGCCGCCGGGTTGTCCACCAGGATGTCTGGATCGAGGGACCTGGAATTCGGGGAGTACCAGGGCCTGCGCACGGTTTCGCTGCGGGACATGTAAAGCGTTAGCGACCTGGAGGTTGGAACCCCCAGGGCGTGCATGAACTCCTGGGCTAGAAATTCGCGCACGCTGGAGCGCAGCACGGCGCGACCATCGGCCCCGCGGCAGTAGGGCGTTGGGCCCCCGCCCTTGAGTTGCATTTCCCAGCGTTTGCCCTTGAACAGGCCCTCGAAGACCGAAATGGCCCGGCCATCGCCATAGCCATTGCCAGTACCAAATGGACACTGCTGGATGTATTCCGTGCCATAGATCGAGAGGGCATAGCCGGTTGCCCAGCCCAACGGTCGCATCGGCTCCCTTGCCACGCTGATGTCGCCCGAAAAGAGGCGGCGGAATTCGTCGTCATGGGCCAGATCATCGCTAAGGCCGAGCTCGTTGAATAAGGTTTTGCTGTGGGCGACGTACTCCGGCGCTGGGATCGGCGTGGGTGTTACCGGCACGTAATGGCCGGAAAACACCTGGCGAGGCTGGTGATCGTCGCCATCACCGCTGGCCTGGGGATCGGCATGGAGCGACTCCATCAGCGAATAGTCGGCCCGCTGGGCAAACTCAGCGAAGCTTGTGGTTGTGGGCGATTCGGGTGCGCTCTGGTTGTCTGGCATGGGGCCGATCGTCACGGGTCTCTCTCGGGTTCTGGGCTTGGCCGGGTGCTGGCCCAGACGCTTTAGTCATCATCCCCGGCGTTGGCGTCAATCCTGGTTCGGCCCCCATCAACGTGGCCGCCAGTCCAGACCGTGGCGGCAGGGCATGCACAACGAACAGAATCGCCAAGAGGGAGTAAGCAGCGTCTGGCCGAACGGACCGGCGCCTTGGATTCTCACCTCCTTCACGTTTCGTTACGTGAGTTGCCAGACTCTGTTTTTGCTGCTCGGGCCATGGCGACGCCGCTACCCCTTGAAGTTGTGGCTGGCATCTGCGCTGCCACATTGACCATCGCCATGCTCCGCAATGGTGACGAAACCAGCCCAGCCACCAGCGCCTTTTTTGAGAGCCCATCAGCGCCCTGGCAGTTGCCTCAGGCCATCGCTGAGCGACTCAGGGGTTACCTGTTGGGCCACGGCAAGGTCCAAAGCTTTGGCTTACTGGCTTTGCGGCTGGCAATCGGATTGATGATGATCCACCACGGCCAGGACAAGTTGGCCGATCCCCAGGGCTTTGCAACCAACTACGTCATCCCCCTGCATCTTCCTTTCCCGTTGCTGATGGCCCATGCGGCCGGGTACGCCGAAATCTTTGGCTCCTGGCTCTTGATCTTTGGTCTACTCACTCCCCTCGGAGCCCTAGCCCTCACGGGAACCATGGCCGTTGCGGCCTACCACCACATCCTCACCAGTGGTCTGAATATCTACGTCTTGGAATTGGTTGTGCTGTATCTGGGTGGCAGTTTGGCCCTGCTGCTACTTGGTCCTGGTCGGTTCTCCTTTGATTCCGGCATTGCCAAAGAGCTGTTGGACAATTCCACAACAGAGGAGGATCTTGACTTCTCTGTCATACAACAACCGGGTCTGGTAGCCATTGCTGTTGAATCAACCTCCAGGTAGATAACGGGGTTTAGCGAGTCCGATCTGAGCTTGGCCTGTATTAGGACCTAACTCAGACGATCGGTTTCGACATCGGCTCAGGGCGCTGCGGGCCTGGGCCTTGTCGCTGCAGCATGGGTAGCAGGCTGCTGATACCCAGGGCCAGGAAGGAGAGGGCGCCCAGCAGGGCCAATAGCCTGAGGCCTAAGGGGCGACCAGGATCCCTGTCCCAGCCTTCTGGGTCGAGCGGCTCAATTGATCGAATGGGTGCCTTGCTGGGCCTGGGCAGATTTCTCATGGAATCGAAGTCATGCCCTGCAGCCTGCCTGAGCAGCAACCAGCCTGGCGCTCCCTTTCAAAAGGCCGCCCCGTTTCGGCCCCCCTAGGGCTAGGCATGGCTTGGGCTCGTTTCCCCTGCCGCCGAACCCAACTCAGCCGTCGCTTTGAAGGAGGTCGTCCATGGAGCCCCCTTCCTCGTCATCGCCGTCGTCCCCCTCGTCATCGCCGAGGACCTCCTCAACCAGTTCCCTTGCAGCCTTAAGACGG
>Ga0310324_10080_pt1 | contig 11664 bp, 9 predicted proteins | sample LakSupSRFTotalB5_FD_195538 | JGI IMG/M metagenome (GOLD analysis project Ga0310324, IMG submission 195538) | Enriched freshwater cyanobacterial communities from Lake Superior, Ontario, Canada - SU02.SRF.Total.B5 (v2) (version 2) | ecosystem: Environmental > Aquatic > Freshwater > Lake | place... | reverse complement strand
ATATCCAAGATCGCATTGGATAGCTCCTCGCGGAAGGCATAGGCCGCCACGATACTTTCCTGCAGCGAAGGGGTCCACACCCCAAGCACCCGCAGGGGTTCCTTGGCAGTGGGCGTGATCGTTTGGGGCAGATCCAGCAGGCGGGCCAGGCTGCGGCGGGCGATGCTTTGGCTGGCAATCGAGTTGGTGAGCAGTTGTTCATCGCGGCCCAGCTGGGTTTCGGCCTGCAGCACTTCCAGCTTGGTGGCTACGCCGGCCTGGAAGCGCGCCCGGGCATCGCGCAAACTAACCAAGGAGGCCCGCACGGACTCCTGGCCGATACGAACCTGATCGTCGGCGAGCTGCAATTGGAAATAGGCCTGGGCACCCTGCAAGCGCAGCTCCCGCAGGGCGATCAGATATTGATTCTTGGCCTGCTCGAATTGATCGCGAGCCGCGGCGATCTGGGGAACCCGCTGGGGATTGATCAGGGCCCAGTTGATTCCCACACCGCCCTTGGCTCCGCTCAAGCGCGTGTTACTGATACCCGTAGAGGTGGAATTAAAGGAACCATCGGGCAAACTATTGTAGGATTCACCATTAAAAAAGCCTGGCAAGTTAGACGCCGTCAAGCTCAATGTTGGATACCAAGCCGAAATCTGGGCCCGTAGGTTGGATTTGGCCTGATCCACCTGGGAGGCAATGGCTTTGAGGTTGGGGTTGTTGACCTCAGCCAGGTTCTCCACCTCTGCCAGGCCCAGGGGCCGCAGGGCCCGGATGCTGACCTGATCCGGGCTGGTGGGCAGGGCCAGGCTGGGCGGCGAGCTCAGGCGCAACAGATCGGGTTCGAGCTGGGTGGCGGCTGGTGCCAGCACCGAAGGATTGGATTTGGGCCGGGTTCCCTTCACCTGGGTGGCCAAGGGCAAGGGCTGGGGAGCTGGATCGAGGCGGGCCGTGGGCGAAAGGGGCGCCGCTGCTGCACCCTGGCCGCTACTGGCTGGGACTGGCACAGCTGCCAGGCCAGGTACGGCTGCCAAGGGAAGGAACCCGGCGCCCAGCAGGGCCAACCAGGAAGTCAATCGAGGAGCCACCAGAGCCTTACCCAATAAGTCGCGTGCGCTAAGCCTAGGGAACAACAGCCTCTGGCACCAGGCAGGCGGCCACGATCTCATCTGCCCCTTGCACCAGCCGCAGCGGCACGGGCAGGGCTTGGCTGACCATCTCCAGGGTCAGATCGTCCAGGAACACCGGCTCCCCCTGGCGCAACACCACCGCCGGCAGCAGCAATTCCTCACCCAGATCCTTTCCCGCCAGGCCATCAATCAGGTCCTGGCCCGTGAGCAGGCCGGTCACCACCTGGTCCTGGCCCCAGTAGGGACTCGGCAGGCCATGGAGCAGCAGCTCCAGGCCAATCACCCGATTGAGCCGCTCCACCGCCGGCTGAAGGGCTTCGGCCACCAGCTGGCCCACCACCCAGCTGACCCGCCGGGGCTGGGCCAGGGCGACTGGTAAGTGTGTCGTGGCCTGCTCCATCGCCTCGAGGAAAGCGCGGATGCTGCCAACGCCGTTTTCCTGCTGCGGCAACTGCTCATAGCTGGCGCGGGACGGCAGGGCCAGGCCCGCCATCAAATACCACTCATCCGACAGCCAGGCAAAGCGGCTGCCGAAGTTTTGGAGAAACTGCTGCTGCAGGGGCTCCACCTGGGCAATCACCCGGCGGGCACAGGCCCGATCCACCGGCACCAGGCCATCTTCTGGCGGTCGAAAGCGGGTAAGGCCAACGGGGACCACCGCCGCCGAAAGCACGGCCGGCCAATCGCCACCAGCAAATCCCGCCAAATCGGCGAGGGTGCGCTCCAAGGCCGCCCCATCGTTAAGGCCAGGGCACACCACCACCTGGGCGTGGATCTGCAACTGGCGCTCAGCAAACCAGGCGAGTTGCTCCAGCAGCAAGCCAGCCCGGGGGTTAACCAGCAACTGGCTGCGCAGCGCCGGATCGGTGGCATGGACGGACACAAACAGGGGCGAGAGCCGTTGCTCCTCGATCCGCTGCCAATCGGCCGCCATCAAGTTGGTGAGGGTGAGGTAGGAGCCGTAGAGAAAGCTGAGTCGGTAGTCGTCGTCCTTGAGGTAAAGGCTGCTGCGATGGCCGGGGGGTTGCTGGTCGATGAAGCAGAAGGCGCAATGGTTATTGCATTGGCGCAGGCCATCGAACAGGGCCTCGCTAAAGCCCAGGCCCAGGCCCTCATCGGCCTCCTTTTCCAACTCCACTTCGTGCAGGGTTCCATCGGGATCCTCCACCTCCAGGCGCAGCTCCTCAACCCCAACTAGCCACTGCAGGTCAATCAGGTCCCGGGGCCGCACCCCGTTAATGCTGAGCAGCTTGTCGCCCGGCTGGAAGCCCAGCTCCTCGCCGATCGAACCCGGTTCAACCGTGTCGACTACGGCGGGCTGGGGCAGGCGCGCTTCGCCTGATTGATCAGCCAGGCTCACACCCGCCGAGGGCTCCTTCCACACGGGCCGTTCCACCATTGACAAGCTGGGCCCAGTCTGCGCCGCGGCCGGGCTGCTTGGAGCGGGGGGGGGCCTGGGCAGACCAGGAACTCAGCTGGCGGCGGCGCCAAGCCGGCCGGCGAACAGGAGTAGGGACAGGCCAAACAGGAGGCGGTAGCCGACAAACCACCAGGTGCTGTTGCTTTGCAGGAAGCGCAGCAACCAGGCGATCGCCAGCCAGGACACCAGCGCCGCCGTGACGATGCCCACCAGCAGGGGGATCGCCCCGCCGGCAATCGGCTCGGCAAAGGCCGATTTCATTTCGACCAGCCCAGCCAGGGTGATCGACGGAATCCCGAGCAGAAACGAAAAGCGGGCGGCATCGGCCCGGCGCCAGCCATCGAAGAGGGCAGCGGTGAGGGTGCTGCCGGAGCGGGAGACGCCAGGGACCAGGGCCAGGGCCTGGGCCAGGCCCACCAACAGGCCATCGCGCACCTGAACGTCGCCCAGAACACGTCGGCGCCGGCCCAGTTGTTCGGCCAGGCCCAACAGGATCGCCATCCCGATCGACACCGCCCCGATCGAGTGGAGGCTGCGCAGGGGCGAATGGTCGAAATCGGGAACAAAGAGCTTCACGGCCAAGCCCGCCACCACGATCGGCAAGGTGCCCAGGGCTACCGCAACGCCCAGGCGGGCCGGCGGCGTCTGCCAGTCGCCCTGGCGGAGCGCCTGGGCCATGCCCCTGAACACCTCAAGGAGGTCTTGGCGGAAGAAGGCAATCACGGCGACGATGCTGCCGAGCTGGATCACGGCCGTGACCGCCACCCCGGGATCGCCCCAGCCCAGCACCACGGGCACCACCTTGAGATGGGCCGTGCTGCTGATCGGCAGAAATTCGGTGAGCCCCTGAACGACGCCCAGCACCAGGTAGTGCCAGCAAGCCTCAAACAACCCCAGGGTTGGGGCGGGTTCCAGCGGGGGCATGGAGGCTGCGGCGGAAACAATGGCGCCGACCCTATGGCGGCCAGGGGCCGCTGGCCAGCCATTGAGGGCGGGCGCGTCCCTTAAGGTTGGATACCTTTCTTCACAACCGGTGGTCGGGGCCCAGCCCATCCTTGTTAGCGAATCGCTGGGCGTTGCCCTGGTGGATCCCTCTGGGCGTCCCTTGAATGGACGGCTCGGCGCAGCGTTCGCCCCCCTCGCGCCCGCCAGTGCTGACCTAACAACAGCCTCCTCCCGACTGGACCTGCTCACCGCGGCCGGCGCCCTGCTCGTGGCCCTACCCGTATTCCTGCAGGCCCCCTGGGTGCGGCTCGCCCCCTTCAGCGCTGCCGTTTTCACCCTGCTCCTCGTGCTGGTTGGGGTGCTGCTGGAGCAGCGCCGGCACCAAGGCTGGTCCACGGCCGGCGCCCTGCTGGTGGGCTTTAGCGGCAGCTGGCTGGGGGGGTGCCTGTTCTGGGGCTGGTGCCGGCTCCACCCCCTCTGGCACCTGCCGATCGAGGCCTTTGCCCTGCCCCTGGCCCTGGCGGGCCTCAAGGGCCGCTGGCGCCTGGCCGCCAGCTTCTACCTCGCCTCGCTCCTGGGCACCGCCTGCACCGACGGGGTGATGGCGATCACCGGGGTGATGACCCATTGGCGGGAGGTGCTGCTGGCGCCCCTGGACCAGGCGGCACCCTTGCTGCACCAAGCAGCCCTCGGCGTTCTGGAGCCCCTACCGCTGGCGGTTGTCGGCCTGGCAGCCTGCGGCCTGATCGGCCTCTGCCGCCATTATTGGAGCCATCCAGATCCCGCCTGGCGCCTAGCTGCCTCGGCCCTGGCCACCACCCTCTGCGTCGATGGCCTGTTCCTGGCGGCGGCCCTGGCCGCACCACGACTGAGTGGATTGATCTGAGGCCCTGCCCCAGGCCGCCATCTGAAGAACTGCAAAAGCCTGGGGCTCGGTCAGCGGATTAGCCGACCTTCGGCTGTAGGTTGCACCAGCTGGCTCTGGGCAGCGTGTGGTTTCTCATCAAACGGAGTTTTCGATGAAACGCCTGGTTTCATGGCTCATGGGTGGCGTGCTTCTGGCCGGCCTGCTGCTAGGCCTGGTGATGGCCCCAAGCGTGCAAGCGGCCGAACTGCGCAACCTTGTCGACGACAAGATCGCCGAGAGCGGCGACAAAATCGACCTCAACAACTGCTCAGTGCGCCGCTTTCAGGTGTATCCAGGCATGTACCCGACCCTGGCCGGCAAGATCGTCCTTGGCGGCCCCTACGACAGTGTGGATGATGTGCTCCAGCTCGATTTGAGCGAGCGTCAGAAGGAACTGTTTGAGAAATACAAGTCTAATTTCACCGTCACCCAGCCCTCAATTGCCCTCAACGAAGGCTTTGATCGCATCAACGACGGTGTTTACCGCTGAGCCCTAAACTGACCAGATGGTGCAAGCCGTCGGGCCATCAGGCCGGCGGCTTTTTTTATTGCTCCCTGGCACTTGATGGCTGAGCGTCCGGTCGATGGCCCCCTGCACTCCAGCTGGGATGTGGTGGTGGTGGGAGGCGGGGCCGCCGGCCTGATGGCCTGCCTGGAACTGCCCAAGGGCCTGAGCATCCTGTTGCTAAGCAAGGAACGGGCGCCCCGCTCCGCCAGCCGATGGGCCCAGGGTGGCATTGCCGCCGTGACCCGCCCCGAAGACAGCTTTGCGAGCCACATCGAGGACACCCTCAAGGCCGGCGCCGGCCTCTGCGATCCAGCTGCCGTGGCGCTGCTGGTGCACCAGGCCCCGGCCTGTGTGGAGCGGCTGCTGCAGCTCGAGATGGCCTTTGATCGCAACGGCGATGGCCTCAGCACCACCCTGGAGGCGGCCCACAGCCACCGGCGCGTGCTCCACGCCCAAGACCGCACCGGCGGAGCCCTGGTCGATGCCCTGGAACGGGAGGTGTTACGTCGCCCAGGCCTGGAGCGACGCTTGGCCAGCACGGCCCTGCAACTCTGGCTAGAAGGCGGCCGCTGCTGCGGCCTGCAAGTGCTCGACCAGGGGCAGGTGCGCTGGCTGGCGGCCCGGGCCGTGGTGCTGGCCACGGGTGGAGGCGGCCACCTGTTTGCCAACACCACCAACCCGGCCCAGGCCAGCGGCGATGGCGTGGCCATGGCGGCCCGGGCCGGGGCCCTGATTCGCGATCTGGAATTTGTGCAATTCCACCCCACGGCCCTGATGCTGCCGGGGGCTCCCCATTTCCTGATCTCGGAAGCCGTGCGCGGCGAAGGGGCCCGATTAATAGATGCCGATGGGGCCAGCCCGGTGGCCCAGTTGGCGGGCGGTGACCTGGCCCCCCGCGATGCCGTCAGCCGCGCCCTGGTGCGGCGCATGCGGGAACGGCAGGTGGATCATCTCTGGCTCGACCTGCGGCCCGTGGGCACGGAGCGGCTGGAGAAGCAATTTCCCACGATCCTGGGCCGCTGCCGCGAACTGGGCCTGGAACCCACAACCACACCGATCCCGGTGGCTCCGGCCGCCCACTACTGGATGGGCGGCATCCGCACCGACCTGCAGGCGGCCACCTCAATTCCCGGCCTCTATGCCGTGGGCGAGGTGGCCAGCACCGGCGTGCATGGCGCCAACCGGCTGGCGAGTAATTCCTTGATGGAATGCCTGGTGTTCGCCCGCCAACTGGGCTCGATCCAGCTGGGAGAGGGTCCCAAGCAGCCGCCAGCGGCCCAGGAGCCCCGGGCCATGCCAACCCCGGGCCCGGCCGGCGCCCCCCTCGCCTTCAGCCCCGAAGCCTTGGCCCGGGCCAACCAGGAGCTGAGACTCACCTGCTGGCGAGTGGCGGGGGTGGAGCGTTGCCGCAGCGACCTGACGCCAGCCCTGCAAAGCGTGCACCGCCAGCGGGCCGAACTGGAGAGCGCCCCTGGCCTGGGCCCCTGCCTGAACCACGGCCCGGGCGAGCGGGCCCAGGCCCTGGAACCCGACGGGGCGCACGCCCTAGCAGCGGCCCACGACCTACTGCAGCGACTGAGGGTGGCTGAATCCCTACTGGAAGCAGCCCTGTTCCGCCAGGAAAGCCGCGGCGGCCATTACCGGCTGGATGCGCCGGCCCGGGCCCCCTTCTGGCAATGTCACAGCCGCCAAGAACGGGGCCAGCGGATCTGCACCGAACCCATCGGCAACCAGGCCCCCTGCCCAAACGAAGCGAGCCAGCTGGCTTAGAAGCTGCGGGAGCCGGTGTAACCGCTTTTATCGGCCAGTTGCTCCAGGGGTTTAACGCCCGATGAGATCACGCCCTTGATCTCCCAGCTGGGATAGCCCTCGATTTTCTTGGTATCGCAGAGGGCCTTTTGGCTGTTACGGCCATCGGGAGCGCATTCGATCACCTCGAGCTTCTCGGTGGCCTGGCGGCCAAACAGTTCTTTTTGCTCGTGGCAATGGGGACACCAGTAGGCCGAATACATGACGGCGCCACTGGCTGTGAGCTGTTCGGCTAGGGCCAGCTTGGCCGGATTGCTGTCCGACAGCACCGCGGGCGGCACGCCCTTGCCGGTGATCGCCGCCGGCCGGTTGGCGGAGGCGGCCCAGCCCAGGCCGACGACGCCCACCAGCAGGGCCGTGATCACGGTGCGGAACACCAGGGTGCCCGTGTCCTCCCAGTCGCCGCCCACCAGGCTGAAGACCATGAGCGAGACGCTCAGCAGGGCCGAGAGGATGCAGAAGGGGCAGCAATCCTGCAGCCCAAACAGCATCACCCCCACCAGCACCAGGCTGAACACGGCCATGGCGGTGCTGAGCAGGGCCATTCCCCACCAGCTGCGCTGGGAGAGGCTGACCCGGGTCTCACCCTGGACCACCAGGGGCACCACCGCCATTAACAGGATCGCCAGGTAGGCCAGGCAACCAAACAGGGCCAGGGGCTGGCCGGCGATCGAGCCCCAGGCGCTGGCGAGCACCTTCTCGCAGCCGTTGCAGCCGAAGAAGCCCTCCTTGCCGCAACTGAGGGCGCCGAGCAGGCCCCACTTCTTCAGGGTGATCGCGCCGGTATCGATCGCTCCAACCGTGGCCAGCACGGCGATCACGACCCGCACCCAGCGCAGGCCGGGATCGCTGCGACGGCGGGAACTGAGACGACTGCCCAGTTTGGAGGAGGTCACAGGCGAGAACTTTGCTGAGGCGATTCTCGCAGCCGCAGGTCGATCGGTGCGTTGGGGACGCTGAAATTCGAGCGAAGGCCCTGGTTAGGGTGGGAGATTGGCTCCTTTGCCAGCCCCTGGAGCCCCCCTGACGATGAGCCCGATCCCCGCCCCAGGCCAGCCCAGCGCTGTCAGCACAGCAGCCCCAGCTCGCAAGGCCACCGTGGCTTTCGCCCACCTGGGCTGCGAGAAAAATCGGGTGGACACCGAGCACATGCTCGGCCTGTTGGCCGAGGCCGGCTACGGCGTGAGCGCCGATGAAAACGACGCCGCAGTGGTGGTGGTGAACACCTGCAGCTTCATCCAGGAGGCCCGCGAAGAGTCGGTGCGCACCCTGGTGGAGCTGGCGGAGCAGGGCAAGGAACTCATCATTGCTGGATGCCTGGCCCAACACTTCCAGCAGGAACTGCTTGATTCCCTGCCCGAAGCCAAGGCGATTGTGGGCACGGGCGATTACCAGCACATCGTGTCGGTGCTGGAGCGGGTCGAGGCGGGCGAGCGGGTGCACCAGGTGAGTGCCACCCCCGTCTTCGTGGGCGATGAACACCTGCCCCGCTACCGCACCACCAGCGAGGCAGTGGCCTACCTCAAGGTGGCCGAAGGCTGCGACTACCGCTGCGCCTTCTGCATCATTCCCAAGCTGCGCGGCGACCAGCGCTCGCGCACGATCGAATCGGTCGTGGCCGAGGCCCAGCAACTGGCGGCCCAGGGGGTGAAGGAGCTGGTGTTGATCAGCCAGATCACCACCAACTACGGCCTCGACCTCTACGGCAAGCCGCAACTGGCCGAGCTGCTGCGGGCCCTGGGCGCGGTGGAGATCCCCTGGATCCGGGTCCACTACGCCTATCCCACCGGCCTCACATCCGAGGTGCTGGCCGCCTATCGGGAGGTGGCCAATGTGCTGCCCTACCTGGATCTGCCGCTGCAACACAGCCACCCCGAGGTGTTGCGGGCCATGAACCGCCCCTGGCAAGCCGATGTCACCGGCAGCCTGCTCAAGCGCATCCGCGAGCAGCTGCCCGAGGCCGTGCTGCGCACCACCTTCATTGTGGGATTTCCGGGCGAAACCGAGGAGCACTTCCAGCACCTGCTTGATTTTGTGGCCGAACAACGCTTCGACCATGTGGGCGTGTTCACCTTCTCCAGCGAGGAGGGCACCGCCGCGGCCGAGCTGCCCAACCCGGTGAGCGCCGAGGTGGCCGCCGAACGCAAGGACCGCCTCATGGCCCTGCAACAGCCGATCGCCGCCGAGCGCAACGCTGCCTGGGTGGGCCGGATTGTGGATGTGCTGATCGAGCAGGAAAACCCCTCCACCGGCGAGATGCTGGGCCGCTGCTCCCGCTACGCCCCCGAAGTGGATGGCGAAGTGCGGGTGCTGCCCGGCGAAGGCGGCCTTTGCGCCGCCCCCGGCACCATGGTTCCGGTCCGCATCACCGCCGCCAACACCTACGACCTGGTGGGCGTGGTGGTGGGGGCCCAGGCGATGGTGGCCGAAGCCCTTGCCGCCCGCCAGGGGAGCACTTGATCCAGGCCCTCGGGCGAATCCGCCAGCGACTTATCCGCCAGCAGCGCAGCACCTTCCTGGTGGCCTCTGGCCTGAGCACGGCCGGCTCCTTTGCCGGGCTCACAGCCAAGGGCTGGCTGTTGATGCACGGCAGCCACAACCCCCTGATCCTGGCCCTGAATTTTGCCGCCCTCTGCCTGCCCACCCTGCTGGTGAGCGGGCCAGCCGGGGTCGCCACCGACCGGTTCGGCAGTGAAACGGTGTTGATTCGGGCCCAGTGGGGCCTGTTTGCCGCCGGCGTGCTCGGGGCCGTGGCGATCCCGATCAGCCAGGGGCCCCTCCAGATCGCCCTGCTGTTACTGAGCACCCTGGGGGTGGGCCTGGCCAGCGCCTACGAACTCACCGCCCGCAACAAGCTTTGCGCCCTGCTTGTGGATGGGCCCGACCAGCTGGGCCCCTATCTCACCAGCTTTTCGGTGGTGTTCAATGTGGGCAAGTTGGTGGGCCCGCCGATTGGCGGCCTACTGGTCGCCGCCCTGGGCCCAGTAGCAGCCCTCGGCCTTGATGCGGCCAGTTACCTGCTGCCGATCGCCGCCCTCACCTGGTTGATGGCACCGCACCGGGAACGGGAGCAGCTCAGCCAGCGGGGCCAGGCGGCCAGCGTGGCCACGGCCTGGCGGGACTGCGGCCCGGCCCTGCGCCAGGTGCTGCGTTTCACCGCCCTGGCCTGCCTGGTGGGCTTCTTCCACCCGGGCCTGGCGCCCCTGATCGCCAATGAGCTGCTCGGCCCCAGTCCCCTGGCCCTAGGCCTGTTCACCAGCGTTTTAGCTGCGGGCAGCATCTGTGGTGGGGTGATCTTGCAGCGGCGCTCCCAGCAGCTCTGCCGCAGACCCGCCCTGCTGCTTGGCACCAGTGCCCTGATCACCGCCGTGGCCCAGCTGGGCATGGCAGCGGCCACCGGCACGGCCGCCATGGTTCCCACCAGCCTGGCCATGGCCTTCCTGATCGGGGCTGGCACGGCCTGCCTGTTGGCGGGCACCAACCTAATTACCCAGGTGGCCACTCCCCAGGTGCTGCGGGGCCGCATGGCCGGCCTCGCCCAGGTGGCCTTCCTCGGCGGCGGTGGCCTCAGCGGCCTCCTGGCCGCGAGCTTGACCATGGCTTATGGCTTGCAGGCCTGTTTCGCCCTCCTGGGCGCCATTGGACTGGTGATCGCGGTGTGGGAATTGCGCAGCCGCGGTTCCCAGCGGCTGGAGCAGGACCTGGGCTAGGGGTGCCGACAAGCCTGAGCAGCACCCCACCACAACCAAGACCCGCTCAGATCAACTTGGCGCTGCGCACCACAAAGGCGAGGGCGGCGGCGGCGGTGAGTCCACCGGCAACAAGAAGCAGATAGATCGCGGGACCCATGGCGTCACTGGGGCAATGTTCAAGCCATTACAGCAGAAGGGGGCCGGCTCCAGACCGAAACCTTCACTGAACCACCTAAGGTGTGCCCACGATTTGCCAATGGCTTGCTTTTATCTGGCTAGGTCCCTAGCCCCATCCCCAGCCAGGACGTCTTGGCAGCCACCCTGCCCCCAGTGGTCCTTCCCTGATGGTTGCGTGCCAGCCCCGCCAAACCGTTCGGCCAGAGCGTCATTCCCCACAGCTTGAGACCGGTCGGCATGCGCACGCTATTCATCTACCCAGAGTTTCCCAAGACCTTCTGGAGCTACGAGAAAATTCTCGAGCTTGTGAATCGCAAGGTGTTGTTGCCGCCCCTCGGGTTGGTGACCGTGGCGGCCCTGCTGCCCCAAACCTGGGAGATGAAGCTGGTCGATCGCAACGTCTCCGAGGTGCAAGAGGCGGATTGGGCCTGGGCGGAGCTAGTGATCATCTCCGCGATGATCGTGCAAAAGGCCGACATGGCCGCCCAGATTGCCGAAGCCAAGCGCCGCGGCATCCTGGTCGCGGTGGGCGGCCCCTTCGCCAGTTCCACCCCCGATGCGCCGGAACTGGCCTTAGCCGATTTCAAGATCCTCGATGAGGGTGAAATCACCCTGCCCCTGTTTATCGAAGCGATCGAGCGGGGTGAGCGTCAGGGCCGTTTCAGCTCCAATGGGGTGAAGCCGGATGTCACCGGCACACCAATCCCCCGCTTCGACCTGCTCGAGCTCGATGCCTATGACTCGATGAGCGTGCAGTTCTCGCGCGGCTGCCCGTTCCAGTGTGAGTTCTGCGACATCATCGTGCTCTACGGGCGCAAGCCCCGCACCAAATCCCCCGACCAGCTGGTGGCCGAATTGCAGGCCCTCTATGACCTGGGCTGGCGCCGGGCCATCTTCCTGGTTGATGACAACTTCATCGGCAACAAGCGCAACGCCAAGTTGCTGCTGCCGGCCGTGAAGGAATGGCAGATTGAGCGCGGCTTCCCCTTCACTTTCACTACCGAAGCCTCGGTGGATCTCGCCGCCGACGACGAAATGATGGAGATGATGGCCGAAGCCCGCTTCGAGGCGGTGTTCCTGGGCATCGAAACCCC
>Ga0310324_10076_pt1 | contig 12086 bp, 9 predicted proteins | sample LakSupSRFTotalB5_FD_195538 | JGI IMG/M metagenome (GOLD analysis project Ga0310324, IMG submission 195538) | Enriched freshwater cyanobacterial communities from Lake Superior, Ontario, Canada - SU02.SRF.Total.B5 (v2) (version 2) | ecosystem: Environmental > Aquatic > Freshwater > Lake | place... | reverse complement strand
ATGCTGGGGCATCCACGCTTCCCCTCAGGCTGGCTGACCTCTTCCAAAGGAATGCCTCGAGCTGGGGGAGAGTCAGTTACTGATCGATCAGTAAGGCCGCTTCTGGGGCCAGGAAGATCGCCGAATTGGCCAACAAGAAACTTGGACAATTGTTCTATTCTGCCTACAAATAGCCGCCTTAGCACTACAAATAATTGAAAATAACTTCTATTGGGTCAAGGCAAATAGGCTCTTATCATTATGGTGCGCCTTGAGGGCCCTGCTGGCAGGTCGCCATCAAATGCTTTTCAAGCAATTTATGCTGAATTGCTGATGAAACAATTCATTGAGTTGCTTCATCCTGTATTCTAAATTTTACTCGCACCATCATTGCGCCAAGCGAGCCATTTCCTTTTGCCTTCAATTTCAACAAGAAGATGCCCGATCTGCGGAAAAATCAAACCCCTAACTGCTGAGCATTTTCAAATAATCCGTTTTTTTGTTAAGGGATTTTCATTTTATTGCAACGCCTGTGACTCAGAATCAAAAAAAAGAAAGATGCGCCCTGAGGGCGTTTGAGTTTGACTTTAATCATGACGTTAAAGCGACTTGCTGAGGTGCTTTCTGGGGGAAAAGATGCGTCTGCCCTACCCGACTCACCAGGCCTTATTCGTCGAGCAGAGAACCTGCCTCAGCAGTTTTCACAATGGATACCCATGCAGGAGGTTTCCATAAAGCATTATCCAAAAGTGTTGCGAACTAGAATAAAATAAGCGTGTAAATACATTTTGCCTAGAGTTTAGGGAGTAGGTAATCGTCCCGCAAATCTCCATGTCTATTGCTTTCTTCCATAAGGCAACTGCCAAGAATCCACAACTTCAAGGTCAGCAAATGGTTAACCACAACGAGGATACCGACCGCTACCAATTAAACTCAAATGATTTCCACGTCGCCTAGGGCTTGAAGTCTCAGAAGAGGTTCTTGCCTACCTGCAAGGCATCAGCGACAGGACTGGCAGGTCCATCAGTGCGATCGCCACCGCGATCATTGCCCAGGGTGCTGAAAAGTTTGATCCTAAATAGTTTGATCTTTAGGCAGAAATGCTCATCCACCACTGGCTGGCTGCGCTAAAATAGAGCGGTTCTTCAGGGTAGGGGAGCGGCATATGAATGCCTCGTCTGGGATTAACAAAGATTTTGGCAAGGAGGCCGGTTCCATCTTTCTTTCTCCTAAGCGGATCACTGTGACAGTGTCTGCTATGACGGTGAAGAAACTATGGAAGCGGAGTCTTGAGGAAGGGAGGTCATTGAGCAATCTTGCCGCCTTTCTTCTGGAGCAATCATTGGAAGGTTATGCTCCAGATTAAACGCAGTGCTCCGCAGTAATCGTTAGTGAGGATGAGATCAGTACGCCGTCGGTTTTGCCGCCAAATCTGCCATCCTGATTCCACCACCACCTACGCCTGTGCTTCGAACCACCCTGCTGTTCGTATTCACTGCAGTAGCAGAGATCGTTGGATGTTATCTGCCCTACCTAGTTCTCAAGGGTGGTAAGACACCACTGCTGTTGATTCCAGCGGCGCTCTCCCTTGCGCTGTTCGCCTGGTTGCTCACTCTCCATCCCACGGCGGCAGGACGGGTGTATGCCGCCTATGGAGCGGTCTATGTGACCGTGGCGTTGGTCTGGTTGCGGGTAGTGGATGGGGTTCCGCTGACGCCACGGGACCTGGTAGGCGCCGTGGTGAGCCTGTTGGGAATGGGGATCATGATCGATCGATCTGGTGCCCGATAAGGTCTTGGGGCGTCCCAGGGGAAGTTCCCACAGGTGCCCGCACTTTCGCTATGGGGGGTGCAAGCACTGCGTCACCTTGCTTACCTATGCAGATCACCAACAGACGATCACGTTCTCGCCTCTTTTAGGCTTTCATCCGTGCCGGTATTCTTTCAGATTTTAGAGGGATTGGGACTGCTCTATCGTCCTGCCAGAAAGCGGGCCACGCCACCTTCCGGCTACCTGATCGCATCGATTGACGACACGACAGCTCTTTGTAGGATTACATGGAGCAAATCCGATCACTAGCCGTCAATCAAAACCCAGCAGGTCAAAGATCTCGCGATCCTTGAGGGATTCAGCTTCTAAGGGCACCACGTTATCGAGCATGCGCTGGGCCAGGTTCAGGTATTCCTGTTGGACTGCCTCCACTTCTGGGGTGGCTTCCATCTCGAAGATGGTGCACTTTTTCAGGCGCGAGCGACGGATTGCATCGAGGTCGGGGAAATGGGCCATGGTCTTCATGCCGACCCGCTCATTGAACTTATCGATCTGGTCGGTGTCCTTGCTGCGGTTGGCGACCACACCACCAAGACGCACCTTGTAGTTTTTGGCCTTGGCTTGGATCGCCGCAATAATGCGATTCATCGCAAAGATTGAATCGAAATCGTTGGCGGTGACGATCAGGCAGTAATTGGCGTGTTGCAGCGGAGCCGCAAAGCCACCACACACCACATCACCGAGTACATCAAAAATCACCACGTCGGTCTCTTCGAGGAGGTGGTGTTCCTTGAGCAATTTCACGGTCTGGCCAGTGACGTAGCCACCACAGCCGGTGCCGGCCGGAGGGCCACCAGACTCCACGCACATCACCCCGTTATAACCTTCGAACATGAAATCTTCGGGACGCAGCTCTTCTGTGTGGAAGTTCACCGTTTCGAGGATATCAATCACCGTCGGCACCATTTTCTTGGTGAGGGTGAAGGTGCTGTCGTGCTTGGGGTCACAACCGATCTGCAAGACCCGTTTGCCGAGCTTGGAGAAGGCCGCTGAAAGGTTTGAAGAAGTGGTGGATTTACCGATGCCGCCCTTGCCATAAACGGCGATCACTAGGGCCCCCTCTTCAATGTTCATTGAGGGATCGAGATGGACCTGGAGACTCCCTTCACCATCTTCCCGGTGGGAACTACTGGTGGCGGCAGCGGGCGAACTCAGGGTGGTGGTCATGGAAACTCCGGAAGCCGTGGATACGGCGATTAGGGAACGGAACGAAGGCTGGGAAGGCTGGGGTGACGGGGCCGCAGGTCGCATCGTCACCATGCTGGACGATCAGGGGGTCAGCTGACTGGTTGAGGACACCAATCAGGGGAAATCCTCATCGGCTGAAGTGGGCCTTGGCGTCATAGAGCACTTCCTCGGTAATCGTGTTGACACCGCGGTCACGGGCATAGGCCTCCGTATTTCGACGCACCTTGCCGCGCACGAAGAAGGGGATGCGGCTGAGTTCGGCCTCGCCGCTAGCACTCCAATTCAGGCCAAGCTCCTGGCCGCCCCCCGCCTGAACCGATCCCGCCGTAAATACCGGTTCGTTGTCTTGGCTGGTGCCAGGCCCATGGTCGAGCCTGGACTGGGTTCCGGCAGCGGTGGATGCGATGCCATTGGCGGGCGCTGCCGCTGCAGGCCCACTGGCCCCCTCCAGGTGACTGAGGTGACCGTCAACGAACTCAAAATCGTGGCGGAACATGCCGATCAGATGTTCCTCCAGACCCATCATCAGCGGGTGAACCCAGGAATCAAAAATCACATTCGCCCCCTCCCAGCCCATCTGGGGCGAGTAGCGGGCAGGCACGTCCTGCACATGCAGCGGGGAACTGATCACCGCACAGGGCAGGCCCAGCCGTTTGGCGCTATGGCGCTCCATCTGGGTGCCGAGCACCAATTCCGGTGCCGCCTCGGCCATGGCCTTCTCCACCACCAAGTAGTCGTCGGAGATCAGGGCCTCCAGGCCCAACTCCTGGGCAGCGGCGCGCACCTCCCGCGCCTGCTCGCGGCTATAGGTGCCCAGGCCCACCACGGTGAAGCCCAGCTCCTGGCTGGCGATGCGGGCAGCGGCGATCGCATGGGTGGCATCGGCAAAGATGAACACCCGCTTACCCGTGAGGTAGGTGGAGTCAACTGAACGGGAATACCAGGGCAGCCGCGAGCGCCGATCCGCTTCGCCAACCAGGGACATTTCTAGAGCAAGCTTCTCGCCCAGTTCGACCAAAAAATCACCGGTGGCCCCCACACCAATCGGCACCGTGCGCACCACGGCCATGCCGAAACTGCGCTCCAGCCAGCTGCACACCGGGCCTGCCACCTCGGGATAAAGGCAGACATTGAGATCGGCCTGGGGCAGGCGCAGCAGGTCCGCAGGCCTGGCCCCAAGGGGCGCCACCACATTCACCTCAATGCCGTGGTCAGCCAGCAGGTCAGTGATCTCGCGCACGTCATCGCGGCAGCGGAAGCCCAGCAGGCTTGGGCCCAGCAGGTTGACCCTCGGCCGGCGCCCTTCCTGGCGCCAGCGGGTGGGATCGGGCTTGGTGAAGCCAGGCGCAGGAAGTTGATCTTTGAGCAGGCCGCGCACGAGTTGATAGAAGGTTTCAGCCGCGCCCCAGTTTTCCTTTTTCGAATAGGCGGGCAGATCCAGGCTCACTATTGGCACCCCACCGAGATCCATGCCGGCGGCCAGGGACCCGGGCTGGTCCTGGATCAATTCGGCTGTGCAGCTTTCGCCGACCAGCAGGGCCTCGGGCTTGAAGCGCGCAACGGCTTCTGTGATCGAGCGTTTCACCAGCTCGGCCGTATCACCCCCCAGATCGCGGGCCTGGAAGGTGGTGTAGGTGACGGGCGGCCGGCGATCGCGCCGCTCAATCATCGTGAACAACAGATCGGCGTAGGTGTCCCCCTGGGGGGCATGCAGCACGTAATGCACCCCCTCCATCGAGGCGGCGATGCGCAGGGCTCCCACATGGGGAGGGCCTTCGTAGGTCCAGAGGGTCAGTTCCATCGGGCGGGGTCGGACGGGGGGCAGGGTCTGGCGGAGTTCGGCAGGGACGGGTCGGTAGAAGCCGCGGGCTTCAGCCGGGGGCAAAAGCGACCAAGGGACTTAGGGCAGCTGCAACAGGGCGCGGCGGCGCAGGGGGCGGGAGAACAGCTCGGCCAAATCGCCGGCCTGATCGATGCCATGGATCGGGCTGAACACCAGCTCAATCGACCACTTGGTGACAAAGCCCTCCGCCTCGAGCGGATTGGCCAGGCCCATGCCGCAAACAACCAGGTCGGGGCGGGCGGCCCGCAGGCGATCGAGCTGCCGTTCCACGTCCTGGCCTTCGCTGAGCTGGGTAGCGGGCGGCAGCAGGGCCAGCTCCTCGGCCATCAGCAGGCGATCGAGATAGGGGGTGCCCACCTCCACGAGCTCCATGCCACATTCCTGTTGCAAGAAGCGGGCCAGGGAGAGCTCCAGCTGGGAATCGGGCAGTAGGAACAGGCGCTTGCCCGCCAGCACTTCCCGGTGCGGGGCAAGGGCACGCCGGCCCCGCTCCACGAGGGGATCGAGCACCGCCGCCACCGTGGCCGGATCAATGCCAAAGGCGGCGGCCGCCGCCGCCATCCAGGCCCGGCTGCCCTCCACCCCTAGGGGGTAGGGGCTGCGCACGAACTGGGCGCCCCGGTCCACGAGGGCTCGGGCCGTTGCGGAGAGGAAGGGCTGGCAGAGCAACATGCGGGTGCCCTTGCCCACGGGCGGCAACTCCGTGGAACTGCGGGGCGGCAGGCTGCGAATCAGGCCAATCCCCAGGCGCTGGAACAGGCTGGTGAGCCGCTCCTCCACGCCATCGGCCAGGGTGCCGACCAGCAGCAGCTGGTCCTCGTCGCTGCGGGGCATCAGCGGCACCATCGACAGCAGGGCGTTGTCTTCCCCCTGGGTGAAGGTGGTTTCGATGCCACTGCCGGAGTAATTGAGCACCATCACCCGGCCGGTGTGCTGACGGCTCAGCCGTTCAGCCGCCTTAGCCAGGTCGAGCTTGATCACCTCACTGGGGCAGGAGCCCACCAAAAACAGGGTGCGAATTTCCGGGCGACGCTCCAGCAGGTCCCGCACCAGCCGATCCAGCTCTTCGTTGGCATCGGCCAGGCCGGCCAGGTCCCGTTCCCCCAGGATCGCTGTGCCGAAGCGGGGTTCAGCGAAAATCATCACCCCCGCAGCCGACTGGACCAGGTGGGCGCAGGTGCGGGAACCCACCACCAGAAAGAAGGCATCGGGCATGCGCCGATGCAACCAAACAATCGAGGTGAGGCCGCAGAACACCTCCCGCTGGCCGTTCTGCTGGATCAGGTCGGGACGCTCAAGGGAGCTGGCGGCCCTGGGATTGGCGCTGGGAACAGCGATCCCATCGCTAGAGAGAGCCGCCACGGAGGCCACGGGCTGGGCCATACAAGGCCGTTTTGCACAAAGTCACTACAGGACTAGCGAAGCCAGGGGCGACGGCAAGCTTCTGCTTCATATCTTTTCGGGATTGCGTTGACATCACCCTGGCGGCCTAGGCCTTAATACCTGGGGCAAAAGCCAAAAACTGTCCCAATCGGATAGCCACTAACAAGCTATTGGCAAGGACGACAACCCGAATATGCTGGTTCCAGCACCAAAAGGGCAGCGCTCGCGGACCGGCGGTAGCCAAAGAGCCGCTCAACTGCCAGGTGGGGAACGGGCCTAGCTGGGGGGGGATTGGCGTTGCATCAAGTCGAGAATCTTTTCACTTTTGAGGGGACAAAGTTGTGGTGCGTAGTAACGCACTGCAGCCGTTTCAATGCTCGGAGGCGTGATGTCTTGAAAGTCAATAGCCGCCTGTTCAAAGGATGATTGCAAGCTTTGGTGCAATTGGTTCAAGGGTGTTTGCAGGCCAATGTTGTCGCACAGCAACTGGGCATAAAGCCGGGCGGCACAACCAACCTGGCCCAGGTTGGCAACACAGCGGCCCAGGGCAAAGTTGCTGGCTTGGGCTGGTCCAGGTGCCAGCAGTTCGGGGAGGAGCGGTGGCGGTGGCGGCACCACAAGGGGCGACGGCCAAGGGGCCATCAGCGGCGAAGCTGGGGGCAGCTGGCCCCAGGCCGCAGACCCAATCGAAGCAGTGGCCACCAGCAAAACCAGCCGGGTGATTCTGTTCACCTCAACCGCTCCGACTGGCAGGTGCTCGCCAGGCCATAGGCCTGGGGATTGAGAATCGGCAGGGGCGCCAGGGAGCCCGGCGCGGCGAACAACTGGGGATTGAGCTGGTTCAAGCGGCGGGCCAGGGAGGCCAAATGGGCCCGTTTCTCCGTCATGCGGCGGTTGCGTCTGGCCAACCAGCCTTGGTAGCGCTCGGATTCCGCCTGTTGCCACTGGGCCAGGGCCGTCTCGTAACGCTCCTGATCCAGTTCCTGGTCATAGGTGGCGAAACGCCGTTGCAGGTTGGGATCCAGTCGCTGGGGGCGCTCCGATACCCCATAGGGTTCAGCGCCGAGCTGGGCCAGGTGTTGGTTAGCGGCCATCAAGGCCAGGGCCAGACTCTTGATTTCCGCCCGGTTGGCAGAACAAGCGGCCAACCGTTGTCTTGCCGCAGCCTGTTGGCGAATCTGGGCCTCGGCCCGTTCCCGCTCCAGCAGCGCGTTGATCGACAGCAGGCAGTAGCCATAGCGCAAGGGGCGTAATAGCCCATGGGCTTCGCTCGCCACCTGGGCCGAGCAGCGCTGCTGGCCTTGACGAGACTGGGGATTGGCACCCTGACAGCCGCCCACCAGGCCCACCAGCAACAGCATGGCAATCGCTCGGCGCGTCATCCGCCAGGGCAACACCTGGAGCGGCAACGGAGCCAGCCAGCCAAAGGCGACATATTTCTGGAGAAGACCCAAGGGCATTGGCCGTGCGTTGGCTATCCAGCTGGCAGGGCTCGCATGGGAACCAACTTAGGTCAACACTCCAAGCGGCCCAAGCGTGGCTGGCAAACTCAGGGCTGCGATCGCTTTGAACCGGGCAGCCATGGCAGAGCCAGCGAACCCGAATCAGGGGCGCCAAATCAATGGCGTGGAGCTCGTTGCCCAAGCCCTGGTCCAGCAGAGTCCGCCCCACTTCGCAACCCTTGCCGAGGAACGGCGCTATCGACTCAGCCACCTGGCCGGAGCCCTACGGGTGTTTGGTCGCTCGGGCTTCGGCGAAGGCGTGGCCGGCCATATCACCGTGCGCGATCCGGAATATCCAGACCATTTCTGGGTTAATCCCTTTGGCCACTCCTTTCGGCTGATGCGGGTCAGCGATCTGATTTTGGTGAACCATGCCGGTGAGGTTGTCTATGGCAACCGGCCCGTCAATCGGGCCGCCTTTGTCTTGCATGCCGCCGTGCATGAAGCCAGACCCGACATCAATGCGGCCGCCCATGCCCACTCCCCCCATGGCAAAGCTTTTGCCTCGCTTGGACGCCTGCTGGATCCAATCACCCAAGATGCCTGCGCCTTTTTCAACGACCATGTTCTGATCCAGGCCGATGGCGGCAAGGTGGTGTTTGAACTGGAATCGGGCCGCACTTTTGCCAGCCAATTCGGTAGCGGCAAGGCGGCCATTCACCAGAACCATGGCCTGTTCACGGTGGGGCAAACGGTGGATGCGGCGGCCTTCTGGTTTTTAGCGATGGAACGCTGCTGCCAGGCCCAGCTGCTGGCCGAGGCGGCGGGAACCCCCCAGCTGATCCGGCCGGAATGGGCCGCCTACACCCGCGAGCACACGGCCAGCAGCCTGGCCGGCTGGTTAAATTTTCAATCATTCTGGGAGGAGATCAGCCAGTCTGATCCCGACCTGTTCAACTAACGGCAGGGCAGCCAACGATCGCAGGTTTGCTGGCCAGCCTGATCCCGCCTTACACCTTGATTCGGGAACTGACCACTGGATCGTTCGCTGAACGATCGAGCTAGCTACTCTCTTGTTGTTAACTGGGGTGCATTGGTAGTCAAACCAAAATAACATTGATCTAGCCAAGCCAAACTTCTTGGAACGATCGATTAGGATCGGGCCGCAAAAAGCTTTGCCCTCGTGTTGTTACTGCTCGCCACAGCGGCCCAATCTCCGCCAGCTGCCGGCGCCAGCGGCGCCCAAATAGCCGCTGAGAAGGTCACTGATGTACTGCCATTTCCGGCCATTTTACTCGTAATCGGCCTGGTATTTTTCGGAACCCTAGCAATCAGCCGTATATCCTCCAAGCTAGGAATTCCTGCCATCCTTGGCATCCTGCTTCTAGGCCTCTCAATCAATGTCAAATACACGGTATTTGACATGGGTTTTATTAATTCCTTGCATACAGTCAGCTTGGCGATGATCCTGTTCTACGCAGGACTTAAAACCAACGTTAAAGCCATTCGAGGCTTCCTCTCCTTCGGCGCCTGGCTGGCCGTTGCCGGATCGATTCTCACCGCCCTGATCCTGGCTGCCGGTATCTGGTTTATCTCGTCGGACACCCTGGGGGGAGTTGAATTTGGTTTTTCCCAACTGGGCTTTCCGATTGCCCTGATGGTGGGGGTTGCCATGGCCTCGACGGACTCCGCCGCCATCGAAGGGGTGCTGGAAGCCTCAGGCCGCTCGATCCCCAAGAAACTCGGCAACATCCTCGAGTTTGAATCGGCCTTGAACTGCTCGATTGCCGTTCTTGCCCTAGCGGCGGTCACCAGCATCATGGCCAGCAACATGTCAACCGGAAATGGTGTCATCCTTAGGACTGAACTTATCGAGTTAGCAGGGCGTCTTGTGGTTGGCCTGATTGTCGGTTTGGGCATGGGTTATTTCTCCAAGCTCAGCATTGAAAAACTAGTAACAGATCGCTCCCAGGTGTTGATGTTGGGCCTATCCCTGGCCTTGATGGCCTACGGCGTTGGCAGCCTGGCCGGTAAAGCGGGCTTCTTTTCAGCCTTTGTGACCGGGGTATTCCTTGGCAACAACAAATACTCCAATGATCTGGTTTCCGCTGAAAGCGTCAGCGAGATCATGCTGCCATTCAATGAAATGACAGAGATCGCAATCTTCTTCATTTTTGGCCTGATCTCAACGCCTTCGATGGTGCTTTCCGTAATGCCAATTGCCTTTTTGGCTAGCCTGATCTTAATGTTTATAGCCCGTCCCTTAAGCCTGCTGATCCTCTCTCCACTTTCCCCTTTCAACCCCAGGGAGAACCTGCTGCTTTCCTGGTGCGGACTGCGGGGTGCCGTACCCCTAGCCCTAGGATTTGAAGGGGCTGAATACATCCCCAAAATCGTGGGAATTGATCCGATTGTTGCCCATCAATTGGTTAGCAATTGCGAAGGCATTATTTTTTCGATTGTGATGTTCAACCTGCTGATCCAGGGCATCTCCATTCCCCATTTTGTCAAAAAGCTGCAGTTTGATGCCCCCGCAACAAACCAACTCGCTTGAGCGGGAACCATTAGTCAGGCGACAAACCTCTGACTGAGCAACCCAGGGACTGGCTAGCTCACCAGCCAGAACCAACCCCCAGCCTGCCTACTTCCAAAGACCCCATAACCACTTTTCCTTGATTACTCGTCCATGAGCACGGCCCCAGCCACAATCGCGGCCCCCCTCCAGGTCCTGGCTGAAGTATTTGGCTATGGCGCCTTTCGGGGCCCCCAGGCGGAGATCGTCGACCATGTAGTGGCCGGCGGCTCGGCCCTGGTGCTGATGCCCACTGGCGGCGGCAAATCCCTCTGTTATCAAATTCCGGCCCTCTGCCGCCCCGGCACCGGCGTAGTGGTCTCGCCCCTGATCGCCCTGATGGACGACCAGGTGGCGGCCCTGCGCCAGGCGGGGGTGCGCGCCGCCGCCCTGCATTCGGCCCAGGGGCCAGAGCAGGCCCAGGCCGCCTGGAGAGCCCTGCGGGCGGGGGAGCTGGACCTGGTCTATCTCTCGCCGGAGCGGCTGCTGGCGGGCGACTGCCTTGAACGCCTGGCCGAACTGCCCATTGCCCTCTTCGCCATTGACGAGGCCCACTGCGTCTCCCAATGGGGCCACGATTTCCGGCCCGAGTATCTGCAGCTGGCCGTGCTGGCGGATCGGTTCCCGACCATTCCCCGCCTGGCCCTCACCGCCACGGCCGATGGCCGCACCCGCGAAGACATCCGCGAGCGCCTGCGCTTACAAGACGACCGGGTGTTTCTGGCCAGCTTCGATCGGCCCAACATCACCTACTTGGTGCGCGAAAAGGAGGGCCCGGGGGCCCAGTTGCAGGCGTTCCTGGCGCCGCGCAAGGGTGAGGCCGGCATCGTCTACGCCCGTTCGCGTCAACGGGTCGACCGCCTGGCGCAGGAGTTGGCCGGCGCCGGCTTTGACGCCCTGGCCTATCACGCCGGCCTTGATCACCAGCGGCGCTCGGCCGTGCTGGAGCGCTTTCGCCGCGACAGCGGCGTGATCGTGGTGGCCACGATCGCCTTTGGCATGGGCATCGACAAACCGGATGTGCGCTTTGTGGCCCACGTGGATCTGCCCAAGAGCCTGGAGGCCTACTACCAGGAAACGGGCCGGGGCGGCCGCGATGGCCTGGCCGCGGTGGCCTGGATGGTGCATGGGCCGGGTGATGTGCCGCAGCTGCGCCGCTTCATCGAGGATTCCGGCGCCGAACCCAGCCAAAAGGCGATCGAACACGGCAAGCTCGATGCCTTAATCGGCTTCACCGAAGCCTCAACCTGTCGCCGCCAGGTGTTGCTGGGCCACTTCGGCGAAAGCTTGGCCCAGCCCTGCGGCAACTGCGATGTCTGCCTCGAACCCGACCGCTCCCAGGACGTGACTGAAGCGGCCCGCAAGGCCCTTTCGGCGGTGTATCGCAGCGGCAGCCGCTTCGGCGCCGCCCATTTGGTGGACGTGCTGCTGGGGGCCAACAGCGAAAAAATTCGTGTCCTGGGCCACCAGGAACTCAGCGTCTACGGCATCGGCAAGGAGCTGGACCGGGGCCAATGGCGCAGCCTGTTTCGCCAGCTGGTGGCGACCGGCCTGCTGATCAGCGATCCCGCCCACCAGGGGGGCCTGCGCTTCGGCGATCGCGAGCGGGTCACCCCCCTGCTGCGGGGCGAGGTGAGCCTGGAGCTGCGCCTACCCCTGGCCAAACGCGAGCGGCGCCAGGCATCCGAACAGGGCAGCAGCGATAGCGATGGCAATGGCGCCGGCGATGCCGATCCCCAGCTGCTGCAGGCCCTTAAGGACTGGCGCCGCGAGCAGGCCCGCAGCCAGGGGGTTCCCCCCTATGTGGTCTTCCACGACCGCACCTTGATGGAATTGGCTAGCCGCCGCC
>Ga0310324_10073_pt1 | contig 12192 bp, 7 predicted proteins | sample LakSupSRFTotalB5_FD_195538 | JGI IMG/M metagenome (GOLD analysis project Ga0310324, IMG submission 195538) | Enriched freshwater cyanobacterial communities from Lake Superior, Ontario, Canada - SU02.SRF.Total.B5 (v2) (version 2) | ecosystem: Environmental > Aquatic > Freshwater > Lake | place... | reverse complement strand
GCATGATCCGGCGTATCTCAGCGGCGTATTCCGCCGCCTCCCGGCCCGTGCGCAGGTCGGGCTTGCTCACAATCTCAGCCAAAGCAACCCCAGCGCGGTTGTAATCCACTAGGGAGTGGGTGCTGCCCGCAAGGCGATCACTACCGGCATGAACAAGCTTGCCGGCATCTTCTTCCATGTGCAGCCGTTCAATGCCGATGGTTTTGAGGTAGGTGTCTTTGCCCTTCTCAGCCACCTCAACCTCAATCCAGCCGTTCTCGGCGATCGGCTCATCGAATTGAGAGATCTGGTAGTTCTTAGGAAGATCGGGATAAAAATATTGCTTACGATCAAACTTGCTATGTTCGGCGACCTGAAGGTTGAGGGCTAGCGAAGCCTTCACCGCATACTCGAGCACCTTCTTATTGAGTACCGGCAGGGTTCCGGGAAGCCCGCAGACCACCGGATCGATGTGGGTGTTGGGCTCATCGCCGAAGGCCGTAGAAGCGCTGGTGAAGATCTTGCTGTTCGTGCCTAGCTGCACGTGGGTCTCCAGGCCGATCACAGCTTCCCAAGGAAGCAACTCACCGCTGCTGGGGGCCGTTGTAACCGCTGCGCTGGTCGAGGCCATAAACCTGCTCTCCCTGGTCCTGTGCGTACAGCGATCCTATGGGTCCCTCCCACCGTTCCCAAGCCTTGGCCAAACCAGGGCCAGCCCAGCTGCACGGCCCCAATTGGATAGGTTGGCCCCATGGCCCCCTCCCCTGAACCAATCCTGATCCTGGGTGGTGGCCTGATGGGATTAGCCGTCGCCCACCAGCTGGCGCGCCGGGGTCAAGCCGTGCTGGTACTGAGCCGCCGCCGCAACGAGGCCGCCGGATTTGTGGCCGCCGGCATGCTCGCCCCCCATGCGGAGGGACTCTCAGGCGCCCTCCTGCAACTGGGCCAAGCCAGCCTGGCCCAGGTCCCCGCCTGGGTAGCCCAAATCGAAGCAGACAGCGGCCTGAGCTGTGGGCTGAGAAACTGCGGCATCGTCGTCCCCTTCCGAACCCCGGAGGAACGGGACAGCTACCCAACCGCGGCCTGGGGCACAAACCTGGATCGCCAGGGCCTGGAGAGGGAAGTGCCAGGCATCGGAGCCAGCTGGCAGGCAGGCCTGCTGTTCAGCCAGGACGGCCAAATTGACAACCGCCGCCAGCTGATGCGGGCCCTGGAGCGGGCCTGCGTTCGCCTGGGCGTGCAGTTTCAGGAAGGCAGCGAAGTGCAGGAACTGCTCAAGGGCGCAAGCGGCGCACTCCAGGGGGTGCGTCTGGTCACAGCAGAAGGGAACACCCTTTGCGTGCCCTGCCGTCAGGCAGTACTTGCGGGCGGGGCCTGGAGTGGCCAACTGCTGCCCGAGCTGCCGGTCTTCCCGGTCAAGGGACAGATGCTCTCCCTGCAAGCCCCCAAAGGGGCCCTGGAGCGGGTGGTGTTCGGGCCTGGCACCTATCTGGTGCCAAGGGAAGACGGGCTGCTGGTCGTGGGGGCCACAAGCGAACCGGAAGCGGGCTTTGAGGAAGGCCTGACCCCAAACGGGCAACGAAGCCTGCAAGAAGGCATCGGTTCCCTGCTGCCGGCCGCCAGCCAATGGCCACCGATGGAACGCTGGTGGGGCTTCCGGCCCTGCACCCCCGATCAAGGGCCCCTGCTTGGGACCAGTGCTGTCCCAGGGCTATGGCTGGCCACAGGCCACCACCGCAATGGTGTTCTACTAGCCGCAATCACGGCAGAGCTGCTCTGCCAACAAATGCATCCAGGGACAACAAAAAATCCTGAATCAAACGAGGCCGCGCTAGGCCTGCTGAACCAGTTCCACTGGAGACGATTCCAGCAGGCCTAAACCGTTTGGTCGGCTCAGGCTGTGTCAAAGGGCCTCGACCAACACTCAGGCTTCAACGCGCCAAGCCTGGTCGGCGGGCGACCAATCGCTCAGCTCGGCAGCCTGGAACCACAAACCAATCTCAAACGCGGCAGTCTCGGGAGCATCGGAACCATGGATCACGTTGCGGCCGATGTTGACGGCCAAATCACCGCGGATCGTGCCGGGTTCGGCCTCTAGGGGTTTGGTGGCACCAATCAGCTTGCGGGCACTGGCGATCACGCCATCGCCTTCCCAAACCATGGCCACCACTGGTCCACTGGTGATGAAATCCACCAAACCCGCGAAAAAGGGGCGCTCGCTGTGGACCCCGTAGTGGCTTTCAGCCAAGGCACGGCTAGGGGTGAGCTGCTTCAGGCCAACGAGCTTGAAGCCCTTGCGCTCGAAGCGGCCAAGGATCTCGCCCACCAGCCCCCGTTGAACGCCATCGGGCTTGATGGCGATAAAGCTGCGTTCGACGGCCATGGCAAAGGAAGAAACCTGACCCCATCGTCAGTCGCTGCCCTGCCCCTTGGCAAGCAAGGGGGCACAAGCCAGCAGAAAAAGCGCCCATCAGCGAATTCTGGAATTAGCCAGGCAGCGGAAAGGAGACGTGGCAAGTCCCTAGATTCCAGGTGATCAAGCTGCCCGACCATGGCCACCCCAGAAGCGCTTCCAACATCGCCCGATCGGGACGGGGTGGCGACTGGCTGGAGCGTGGCAGACAGTGCCGCCCTGTACGGGGTGGTCAAATGGGGCGAACCCTATTTCTCTATCAACGAAAAAGGGAACATTCAGGTCAGTCCTAGAGGAGATCAGGGCCCCGTTCTAGACCTAGTGGAGCTGGTCGAGGGCCTACAAGGACGCAATTTGTCCTTGCCCCTATTAATCCGTTTCGACAATATTCTTGAGGACAGGCTCAAGCACCTGCACCAAGCCTTTGAGCAGGCAATAGATCATTACAACTACCCAGGCCACTACCAAGGCGTATTCCCAGTCAAATGCAACCAACAGCGCCATGTAGTGGAGCAGCTAATGGAAAGCGGCCGGCGCTGGAATTTTGGACTGGAAGCTGGAAGTAAAGCAGAATTACTAATTGCCCTTTCGCTTCTCGACGACCCGAACGCCCTGCTGATCTGCAATGGCTACAAAGATCAAAGGTATATCGAGACTGCAATCCTGGCACGGCGACTTGGCAGACAGCCGGTTGTTGTCATCGAACAACCCGATGAAGTAGAACGGATAATTGCAGCAAGTCAGGCATTAGGAGCTGCTCCCCTAATCGGCATCCGAGCCAAGCTGTCCGCCCGCAGCACCGGCCGCTGGGGTAGCTCAGTGGGTGACAAGGCAAAATTCGGACTGGCCATTCCCGATGTGCTAGCGACGGTAGAAGCCCTTCGCAAAGCAAATCTGCTCACAGAATTAAAGCTCCTACACTTCCATGTCGGCAGCCAAATCAATGATATCGGGGTAATAAAAGACGCCCTTCAGGAAGCCGGCCAGATCTACGCATCCCTCAGTCAGCTTGGGGCACCCATGGGCTACCTGGATGTGGGTGGGGGGCTGGGCGTGGACTATGACGGCAGTAGAACGGCAACTGCGGCATCAAAGAACTACTCGCTACAAAATTACGCTAATGATGTGGTGGCGACCGTAAAAGAGTGCTGCGAACCCTGGGGAATCCAAGTACCAACCCTGGTGAGTGAGAGCGGTCGCGCCATCGCCAGCCATTTCAGCGTCCTTGTTTTTGATGTGCTAGGCACAGGGTCGGTACCAAGAGGAGTTCCAACTGCGACCGAATCAGAACCACTGACCGTGCGCAATTTGAGGGAAACACATAGGAACTTGATAGCCCTGGAGGCGCAGTGTAACCAACCATCACAAAGCTCGATCACGGGTCAACAGAGACTTGAAAAACTACAAGAGGCCTGGAACGACGCCATCAAATTCAAGGAAGATGCCCTTGCAGCCTTCCGCCTGGGCTACCTCAACCTCACAGAAAGGGCAATCGCGGAACAACTAACCTGGGCCTGCGCCGATCAGATAGAGAAGCAATTACCAAAAACAGGCATCCCAGAAGAATTGAAGGCCCTTCGCTCGGCCCTAGCTAAAATCTATTACGCGAATCTTTCAATATTTCGATCAGCGCCAGATACCTGGGCAATTGATCAAATATTTCCGGTAATGCCAATCCATCGACTCAATCAAAAACCAGACAAACTAGGCAGCTTCGCCGATTTAACCTGCGATTCAGATGGCAAGTTAGAACGATTCATTGACGACGGAAAAACTAAATCGCTTCTAGAATTACACGCATTCAAGCCAGAGGAACCGTACTGGATCGGCATGTTTCTAGCCGGCGCCTATCAAGAAGTAATGGGTAATTTACATAATCTGTTTGGAAGTACAAATGCTGTCAACATTAGCTTAAATGACGACGGTGAATACCGCCTAGACCATGTCGTTAAAGGCGACACCAATGCCCAAGTCCTCGAGATCATGGAACATAATCCGACCGAATTGTTGGAGCGCCTACGCGTAGCCAGCGAGGCAGCGATCCGCAGCGGGCAACTTGGAATCAAGGATGCAAGCAGGTTGATGGATCACCTGGAAAGTAGTCTCAGGCAAACCACTTACCTGAACAATAAAGCAGGAGTAAATTAGTCTACGGACAACTAAACATCTAGCGAGCCAGAGGTCTTGGCGCAAAAATCATCGCAAAGCCTGCAAGAAATTGAAATACTAGAATTTGCCCTAGATCATGGCCACCTAGAGATATGAAAGCAAGCGTAATAGCCGGATTAAAAATGCCTACGGAATCAGCAAAAGCAAGGAACAAAAGTGAAGTAAGCCCTGTACCAACAACAAATCCAGAGAGGGGACGGGCCTCAGGACAAATTCGACCCTCGTTACTCCACACATGAATTAGCCAAAAGAGGGCCAGACTCATGAAAACTTCAACAAGCGTTGAACGCATGCTAAAAGGACCTGACGGAGGAGCAAAAGGTCGAGTATGAAAGCCCAACCAAATGCCTAGGGTCTGGGCCAAAGCATAACCCAGAAAAGAAAGGAGATTGCTCCAAAATAGAGATGGATTAGCCAGGGTATTCTGGCCAAAGAACATCAGACTAACGGAGGGATTAAAATGGGCTCCACTACTTCTACCAAACAAGTGAATCAGGAAGACAAGCGCAAGCCCGATTGAGAGGAAAGTGACAAAATCAGGCGCAGCTCGCAATGAAAAAGAAGTAACAACTGCATAGGCAAGACAAAAACTGCCCAGAAATTCCAATACAATCTTCTCTGGCAAGCTGCGCATGAATCCTCAGACTGCTTTTACGCTGTAGGCGCCGGTGATTACATCTGCATAAAAACGGTAAAGCCCGGTATGGATTGGAGTAAAATTCAAGGCTGGTGGGTTACCGTGAGATGTGAGCTGGCCAAAACGCTTCAACGCACTTACACTTACCTGACCCTGGATAGGATGGGAACCATTGAAATCGGTGCCATAACAATCCAATTCATAATCAGCAAAAACCATTTGCCAAGGAGTGCGATTAGCTACATACTTATACGTATAGTTCTCACCAGCCTTCAACAGCACACACCTCTGAAAACGACCGCCGCCGATTACCTCCATCAAATTAGCTGGAGACTCCGGATCCCATGGCTGCAGAGGTTCAGGGAAATTGCCGACCAGTGAAAGCTCATTTAGCTGGGTGATAGGAATAAGAATACCAGCGCCAGACACTACTTCAATGGCAAAGTTGTCGTCATTCAGATTGTAATCAAAACGAAGCCGACTATCAGCATCAAGTTCAAACATAATATTCCATTCCTGGGGCTTGCCATGCCAAGCAACACCTTTGAGGCCCTGGGAAGGCTTAGATATATCATGGTCCAACCAACAGCCGAATCCCATCGTATCCAAGAAAAGCTCAGAACCAATTCCAAAATTAATGCAATGCCTACCTGCCTTCACATCAAGCTCTAACTGAAGGTGATCTGGAGATGAACCAGGGAGAAGCGTTCGGCCCGGAACAGTAGGGTCAAATTGGTTATCAGCATGGACAGTACCAAGCAACTGAATGGATGATCTAAGGTTAAGTAGATCGGGATCCGGTACACCGTTGAGCCCCTTGACCTCAATGCGAGGTGCCTCCGGGCTACTATCTAAAATAAAACGGTAAAGTCCATCTTGATTCACCTTAATCGTGCAGCCAGAATGCATCGACGATCCATGGCTACTGCCAAAACCTGTGCCCCTAACAAGCCGACCTGTGCCATCGTTCAAGCCAGAGAAGCCAAAATCCTCCTCTCCGTCTGCTGAAATCAGAAATTGGTAAACACCATCGGCCCGGAAATCAATGCCCCCAGTGGCTTTGAGCGGAACATCCAAAGACCATCTGCCAGGGGAAACAGACTCGAAAGAACGACCTGGACGCCTACATTGAAACTTATCAAACATCGAAAGATCATCCCAGACAAAGCCATTTAATTCATAGCCCTTGAAATCAAGAACGGGTTGAATGATGGTGGCGGGGTATGGGACGTTGGACATAGGCAACAGCTGCAACTGCATGGTTGCACTATTGAACCTAAACAGAATCTCCGAATCCATCAAAACTCGGAAATTAATATTGGCATAGTTCATGCCGTCCTTATCCTCAGCCAAAACCCATGTCAAAGACTCGCCATCAATGGTTGAAGTTTTAAGATGGCGGCGTGAATTATGGTTAATGATCAAGCGACAGGAAAAATTAGCAGTATGCTCAAGTCCCTTCGGGCCTTCAAGAAAAACAGAACGCTCCCAAGAAGTACCACCAACAAACTTAAAATCTTGGTCAGAGATAAAGGGATTCCAACGCCAACGCCGAGCTCCTAAATTGCCAACCATTGAAATAGACTCGATGGTGCCTGAAGACACATGGTTGCTGTTATGTAAGGGAAATGCCTGAGTCATAGTTCCAAAAACCAATCCTCACATCTATAGCGCCTAACCTGCAGAATTGGGTCAGAATCCGCAAAAAAGGTCATGAAGAACACAAATCGCCAAGCGGGAAGCACCAAAGTGTTGAAAAGCACACAATCCCAGGCCAGGCAAGAATGGCGGCGCAGCAGAAATGTTGCAAATTCCGAGGATCTAGCCTAGATTCGCAAGGTAAAAGAATTCTGAGTTTAAAAAAAGTTGTGAACTAACAACAAAGGTCACTGGCTAAATCTAATTTCCAAATCAACTTAAACAAAGGAACTCAAGCAATGGTTGCATCAATAAACAGCTTTGTGGTTGCAACAAAAGGAAGGCCCCTTTCCCCTGAAGGGGAAACATTAAGAATTTTCACGGGATCGCCCCATCCATTTGGAGCTACTGTTGATGATGAAGGTGTTAATTTCTCTGTCTATAGCGCCAATGCAACAGGCGTAAAGCTTCTTATTTTTGATAACCCAACAGACCTAGACCCAAGCAAAGTTATAGACCTAAGCCCAATCAGCAACAAAAGTTTTTACATATGGCATGTCTATATTCAAGGTCTAAAGCCAGGTTCAGGATATGCATATCGGGTCGATGGGCCCAACGAGCCATGGAATGGTCATCGCTTTAACCCTGAAAAAGTCTTAGTAGACCCCTACTCCAAAGGTAATTCCCTAAGCCTATGGGAGCGAGGTGCTGCCTGCGGCAGCGGGGATAATCTTCACCAAAGCATGCGAAGCGTCGTTATCGATACTCGTGGCTATGACTGGGAAGGTGATATGCCGCTGAGGCGGCCTATGTCAGAAACCATTATCTATGAGATGCATGTTGCAGGGTTTACAAAAAGTCCTTCCAGTGGAGTTCAGCATCCTGGAACGTTCAAAGGCTTAATTGAAAAAATTCCCTATCTACAAGAAATCGGCATTACGGCAGTAGAGCTATTACCAGTTTTCAGTTTTGATCACACGGACATCCTGCGAGTGCATGAGGGTAACTCCCTAGTTAATTACTGGGGTTACAGCACAATGGGATATTTTGCGCCCCACCAAGGATACTGTACTGATCCAGAATCAGGCATGCATGTAGAAGAATTCAGAGACATGGTTAAAGCGTTACATAAAGCCGGCATAGAAGTCATTCTGGATGTTGTCTTTAATCACACTGATGAAGGCAATCACCAAGGCCCAATGTTCTCGTTTAAGGGCTTTGACAATAGCACTTATTATTATCTTACCGGTGAGAATGGTTCGAAAGATTTCTACTACGACTATACCGGCTGTGGTAACACGTTTAATTGCAACCACCCAATTGGTGAAAAACTAATCCTGGACTGCCTGCGTTTCTGGGTTCAAGAAATGCACGTTGATGGATTCCGATTTGATGAGGGATCAGTCCTAACCCGTGGTGAAGATGGAACGCCATTAGAGCATCCCCCTGTAATTTGGTCAATTGAATTAGACGATGTCCTCGGATCCAGCAAAGTGATTGCAGAAGCTTGGGATGCGGCTGGCCTCTACCAAATTGGTTACTTCCCCGGTGCACGCTGGGCTGAATGGAACGGCAAGTATCGAGATTCTATCCGCCAGTTTGTGAAAGGAGATCCAGGCGTGATCCAAGAGGTCGCTACCAGGCTAACGGGCAGCGCTGATCTATATCAATGGCGTCACCACGAGCCCGTCAATAGCGTTAATTTTATAACGGCTCACGATGGATTTACACTCTATGACTTGTGCGCCTACAACGAAAAGCACAACTGGGCCAATGGAGAAGGAAATAACGATGGAGTAAACGACAACGTTAGCTGGAACTGTGGTGCGGAAGGAGATACGGATAATGATTCAATCAATGAACTAAGAAGGAGACAAGTAAAAAACTTTGGCGTTCTCCTTATGTGTTCACTTGGCGTACCGATGATTGTGGGAGGCGACGAACACGCACGCTCGCAGAAAGGGAACAACAACACATACTGCCAAGATAATGCATTAAACTGGTATGACTGGGACGCTATCCAAACAGCTGAATCAAAAGAGATGATTCGCTTTTGGTCAATGCTAAACAAGAAACGCGGTGACTTCATCGACCACTTCAAAGGAAAGTATTTTACAGATAAGAAAAGTCGTTTTGGTGTTCCCGAGATATCTTGGCATGGCACGCAATTAAATCAACCGAATTGGAATGATCCTGGTGCACGATGCCTTTCAATGACCCTTGGAGATACAGCAGAAGACACTGATGGGCTCGATAATATTCACATCATGATGAACATGCATTGGGAACCCCTAAGATTCGAAATCCCCAGTTATGAAGGCCTAGGCTGGCACCGAACTATTGATACATCACTGCAATCACCGAATGACATCACTGCCTTAGAAGATTCGCCATTAATAAGCGAATCTGGCTACATTGTGAACGATCGCAGCATCGTCGTACTGACGACGAGGGTGGCAGGCCAAGGAGGTTCAGTATGAAACCATGACATGATTTAGTTATGGCAGCGAGCGCTCGAAAACGAGCATAACCAAACTTCAATAACACCTCAACCTCTAACCAAGAAAATGACTGGCACTTTAGACTTCAGCTTTTCTGATTTAATCGCTGGCTACATTCGCAAAGTTGACTTCCCGGAAGTTTTCGATTCTCAAGGATTCATCGATCTAGAAACATCAGATGGACGCACATTTACAGTTAAAGTTACCTACGCCTGCTATGCCGAACTCGTCAGAAATCTAGGCGAAGGATTTCAAGTAGCCCCTGGATTAAAGGAAACCCTTTCGGTCGGAAGGTTTATCCATGCCTACGGCCTATTCTACCCTGAGGCGAATGGCCTAAAATTTGAGGCCAAACACATTCTCTTGTTCGGAAGAGATGCCACCAAACTCCGCGTTGAAGAGCCAGATTGGTGGGTCCGTCAAATCCAACAACTCCTTAATTTTTACCTTGAAAAACAGTTCAAGGTTGATCAAGGAGCAACCATCGATTTTAAAGACTTTAGAACAGATCTGAGTTCGGAAGGCGACAAGCAAGATGGTGTTCAAAATCTAGATACAGTCTCCCGACTAATCTACGGTTTCGCCACCGCCTACATGATGACAGGCGACGAGCGCGCCTTGGAGGCGGCTACAAAAGGTACCGAATATATGCAAAGGCATTTCCGGCACCGCAACAGCTCAGAAGGCATCACCTACTGGTACAGCCAGCTTGACATCCAAAGCGATGGAAGCGTTCGCAAATATATGGGTTCAACTGCAGGTGGTGACGAAGGCGGCAACGCAATTCCTTGCTATGAGCAAATTTATGCCCTAGCCGGCCCAACCCAAACATACCGTTTGACCGGCACGAAAGATATTCTTGTAGACATTAAGGACACAATTTCGTTCCTTAATCGCTACTACAAAGATCATGGCCCCTATGGCGGCTACTACTCACACATTGATCCAGTTACATTTGATGCCAAAGCGGAATCCCTTGGGGTCAACAAAGCCAAGAAAAACTGGAACTCGGTCGGTGACCACGCACCTGCCTATCTGATCAACCTCTACTTGGCAACAGAGAAGCAAGAGTACTCCGACTTCCTTGAGAATACTTTTGACACTATTTGCGAATACTTCCCTGACTACGGTTACAGCCCGTTCATGAACGAGAAGTTCTACGACGACTGGACCCATGACCTCAGCTGGGGTATTCATCAAGCCCGCTGCGTAGTTGGTCACAACCTGAAGGTTGCCTGGAACCTGACGAGGATGCAAAGCCTTAAGCCTAAAGAAAGCTACAAAAAGTTTGCCCATCAAATTGCCGATGCCATCCCCGCGGCTGGTTGTGATAACCAACGCGGTGGTTGGTACGACATGATGGAGCGGACCCGTAAAGAAGGCGAAGAGTTCAACCGCCTGGTATGGCATGATCGCAAGGCCTGGTGGCAGCAAGAGCAAGGCATTCTGGCCTACTACATCATGGCTGGTGTGTATAACGATAATGACGACTATCTACGCTTTGCAAGGGAAGGTTCTAACTTCTACAACGGCTGGTTCCTCGATTATGAGCAAGGTGGTATTTACTTCAACGTTCTCGCCAACGGCCAACCCTATGCCCTTGGCAGTGAGCGCGGTAAGGGTAGCCACTCCATGGCCGGTTACCACTCCTTTGAACTCTGCTTCCTGGCAGCGATTTACACCAACTTGCTGGTGAACCGCCACCCGATGGACTTCTTCTTCAGCCCAGAACCTGGTGTCTGGGAAGACAATATCCTGAGGGTTTCACCAGACCTGCTGCCTGCAGGCAGCGTTGAACTGAGTGAAGTATGGATTAATGGTCAGAGCTACGAGAACTTCAATCGTGAGAAGCTCTACGTCACCCTACCTGAGTCGGACAAAACCTTAAAGGTTCGCGTTCGCATCGTACCTGCTGGCCTACGTTTCGACGCTGATCTACTGTCGTTCGAAGGTGGAATTGCTAAATTCGCCCTCGCTGGCGAACTAACCACTTCAAACCTGCGCTATCTTCAAGAAGAAGTTGAGAAACTGTCCAATGTCAAGGGGCTTCTCCTTGACATGGCAAATCTAAAGGCAATCGCCGACACAGGCTGGAACTATCTCCTCTTCACGAAGCAACGGGCTGGCGTTAACTTTACAGTCAAACTGACAAATCTGTCAGAAGCTGTGAACAAATCGCTGCTCGAGGCGGAACTCGATGAAGAATTCACAATTGGCTGAGATGCCAATTAGCCAGCTATGATGGCATGACAACGCCATCGATAACTTGACCGCATCTTCATTCATTCAAAAAGGTGTTAATGCGGCAACGCAAGGCAACCTGACGGAAGCAGAATTCTGCTTCCGTCAGGCCTTTTTATTGGCAAAAGACGAAAACGGCAGATTCAATCTTGGTGGCGCTAATTTGATTCGCCTGCTACATCAACAGAATCAACATAATAAGGTAGCAAGTATCGTAGAGGAGCTAGGCATAGGCCAGGCGCTAAAGCTGCCACAAATTTGCATTCTAATGGCCGCCGAATCAACATTAAAGGCTCATCAAAACAACCTAAGTGAAAATCTATATAGCAGCCTACATGCCCAATATCCACAGGAGAAGTCTGTGGTTCTTGGCTTTAGCCAAATCCTTCTCAAATTAGGAAAACTAGACCAAGCCAAAGAAACACTAGAAGATTATGTATTGAAACATGGTATTAACGCAGAAGTTGCAAGCAATCTTGCAGTGATCGAGTTAGAACAAGGGGACTTACAGGCCGCCGAAGTAAACTACCGCAGGGCTTCTAGCCTGGCACCTGAAAAATTTGTAACGCATTACAATCTAGGTAAATACCTGCAAATGCATGGAGGATTAGATG
>Ga0310324_10072_pt1 | contig 12214 bp, 24 predicted proteins | sample LakSupSRFTotalB5_FD_195538 | JGI IMG/M metagenome (GOLD analysis project Ga0310324, IMG submission 195538) | Enriched freshwater cyanobacterial communities from Lake Superior, Ontario, Canada - SU02.SRF.Total.B5 (v2) (version 2) | ecosystem: Environmental > Aquatic > Freshwater > Lake | place... | reverse complement strand
CTCCCTAGTCAATGGCCATCCTGGCCGAGCACGGCAGTGACTTCCTGGAGCTTCCAAGCCACTGGATCCCAAAGCTGGTTCAATTGGCATCAAGGCAACAGAACAGTGACAACAGCTGATCGGCATCACCAGGAAGGTGAGCCGCGAGAGCTGATGGGTTGCAGCTGAACACCTTGCCGTTCAAGCCATGGCGCTTCCACTACGGGAGGCACCCCGAGCAAGGCAGACAAACCCCACCCCTCCCTGCTAGTACAGGTGTATGCATCGCCTATGGCCGGCCATGGCCCCATCGCTCCTCCATGCCCCCGAAAGCTGGCCCCAGCTTGATTCTTCCCTGCTGATCCCCAGCCGCAGCAAGCAGGTCTGCCTCACCTGTCGCTCCTTCCGCCATCACCTCAGTGACGACGAGATCCCTCTACTCACCTGCCAGTTCCACCAGGGCCTGATCGGCCAAGGCGAGCACCTCACCCGCCGTTGCCCGAGCTGGAATGGCGAGGCGACAGGCCCGCACAGTTGGGCACCGGAAGCGGCATGAGCCAGGAACCCAGCCCGCTGCCTCCCTACACCTCACGCACCTGGTGGCTGAGTGATGGCCGCCTGGTGCTGCGGTTTAGGCCGGTTCGCTGGGATCACTACAGCCAGCGGATCAAATCAATACGCCAGTCTGAGTTATAAGCCAAAACATTATTAATTGGACCTACAGAAGCCCCTGCCTAGGGTATTAAAGGAAGCTAGCAAACTGATACGGGTCATCGCCGAAATGTTCTAAAAAGCACCTCCATATATTAATCTACGCAAAAAGCTGGAGAATAACTAAATAACCATGCCATCAGCAACTGTTACATTCTTTTCGATAACTATTATGCCGCTACGAATCGTAAATCCCAGCTCACTTCTGTCAGCCTCTTGAACCCGATCTTTGTTGATTACATGCACGTTTGCGCCAATACGAACATTTTTGTCAAGTATTGCACGTTTTACGATAGATCCGGCCCCTATCCCAAGTGGCACACCACCTCGGGAACGAATCGTGGAGCGTTCATCTGCTGATTCATAACCATCGGCACCCATTACAAGAGTGTCTTCCAAGACGGCGCCCTCCTCTACCCGCAAACGGAGGCCGAGGACGCTGTGCTCGATAGTACACTGATTAAGAATACAGCCTTCACTGACTAACGAACGGCGCAGGCTAGAATCATAAATTTTACTGGGAGGCAAATAGCGCGAACGAGTGTAAATCGGAGCACTCTCGTCAAAAAAGCTGAAGGAGGGATGTTCATCCGCTAGGGCAAGATTGGCATCGTAGAATGCCTTAATTGTTCCGATATCCTCCCAATAAGCATCAAACAAGTAACTCTGCAGAGACAGATCACTGTCCAAGGCTGCCGGAATAATTTCCTGCCCGAAGTCAGTAGCTTGTGGGTGACTATCAAGTAGATTGAAGAGAGTCTGCCGTTCGAATACATAAATACCCATCGAAGCCAAATAAGGTCGGCGCTCTGCTTCCCTGGACGAAAGGCCGAGGGCTCCTGTGTCAACCCGCATGGCATCCAGGGCCAGGCCCCTTGGCTTTTCGCGGAATTCTTGAATTTTCCCTGAGGTATTAGTCCGCATCAATCCAAAACTTTCAGCAGCCGACCGATCCACGGGCAATGCAGCCACCGTCAAGGCGGCGCCACTGCTCCGATGGGACATAAGTAAGGCTTCAAAATCCATCCTGTAAAGCTGATCACCTGAGAGAATCAGCACCTGATCTACATCCCAGCTCTCGAACAGCTCGCGATATTGTCGTACAGCATCGGCCGTGCCCTTGAACCAACTTGGGCTACTTGGGGTCTGCTGGGCCGCCAATACCTCCACAAAACCGCTATTGAAACCTGAAGATAGGTTATAGGTAAGGCTGAGATGGCGGTTGAGTGACTGACTATTGAACTGGGTAAGTGCGTAGATTTTAAGTATTCCGGAGTTGATGCAGTTGCTGATCGGGATGTCGATCAGGCGGTATTTGCCGCCTAGGGGAACTGCAGGCTTTGCCCGAGTGAGGGTAAGGGGCTGCAGTCGGGTACCGGCACCGCCTCCAAGGATGATCGCTAGTACACGGTTCATTCGTTGTATTCTCGCTTCAAGAGAAAGTAAAGGTGGTCTGGATCCTTGTACTGCCTTGGAAGGCAATGATGCAAGGTTGCAAGCCGTGCCCAGCAAACACTACGACGAATCTTCACGATGGATTTCCCTTCTTGAACAAGGATGCGCAAGGCTTTGCAATACAGCGGAAAACTGGCCTCCAATTCGCCGATCGTTAAGACAGTTGTGAATGTTGCCTGGCTCATGGCTGCAACCTTTGGTACCTCTCAGATTGTTGTTCAGTTGACCGCTTAAGAGAAGTCCCCGAATGGGGGCTATTCATCTTCATTCACTCTCGGCTGTCGTGAAGACGTAGCGAGTGTGTAGGGTTGTGCTCGATCCAGGAGGAAGTTCAAGCTTGCGGTCTCCGCTCAGCAAGGCCTGCCTTGGTGCGCTCCAGGGTTCGATGCACACCATCGCCCGCGGTGGCTCCGTCCAAAGGACTACAAGATCCAGAGGGTTGGAGAGCTGAAGTTCGAGAGTGGTTCCTGCATGCTCATCCACCAGCCTGACCGCACTGGTGGGATGTACCAGCAGGTCGATGCCCTTCTCCATCAACTCAATTTGTTCTGCTGTAGACGTTTCTTCCATGCTGAGATGGTTGAGGCACTGGCTCGGCAACCCCTCGAATCGCACACTCTCGAGACTAGAAACATTGAAGTAAGGGTGCAGACCAAAGCTGAAGGGCATCGTGGTGTTACCCCGATTTTCCACAACAACAGTTATTTCTAGCTTACCGGGCTTTAGCCGCAACTCCATGGTAAGCAAGAACCAGAAGGGGTAGGCCTTAAAGGTTTCATGGTTTTCGCATAGCTGTAATTGGACTCCACTTCCATCCGCGAGCTCCTTCATGCTCCATGGCAGTTGACGTGCAAAGCCGTGCTGACCAAGCATGAAGACACCTTGAGGCAAGGGCAGCTTGTTGTCTGGCAGGCCTCCAGTGATCGGGAAAAGCACAGGAAAACCTCCACGCACCGATTGCGCTGGGTCGAGGAACCGCTCAAGATCCAGGTAAACAACCTCATGGCCAGCGCAACGCCAGCCGCTAATCAACCCGCCCCGTTCAGGCACGACCCGCAGCAGATCACCGCTGCCTGGATCGCTGAGCTCCCAGTGGGGATAGGGAGTTTCACGTTGAATCAGGGACATGGAATGGCTTTCCGGGCTGCAAGCTCAGTCAATCTGCCGCACCCAGATTGAAAAGGATGCCCCCAAGCGGGAACAGTGGGCGTCACCTGCCGGATGGCGATCTAGAGCAGGGGTCACTCAGATCTGAACCATGCCGCAACGCATGCCCTTCAGCACAGCCTGGAGACGGTTGTGGACATTCAGGGTTTGAAGAAGGCGCTTGGTGTAGGTATGGGCCGTTTCATCACTCACCACCAGCCGCTTAGCAATCTCCCGATCACTGAGGCCACTGGCGAGCAGATCAAGAACCTCATACTCGCGCTGGGTGAGCCTGGGGCAACTCAGGTACGGCAGGGTTCCGGTACGTAGGGAAGGGCTGCGATAGGAGTGGCCGCCCAGCACGGCCATGACGGCGGCCTGCAGAGGTTGTTGGTCATCAACGAAGTCGGCTTCGGCCACAACAGCCTCAAGCCAGGGAGCCTCAGCACATTCGGCCGGAATCGCGTCCCCGAGGGAGAGGATCACCGCGTGCAGGTGGGGATGGTCCTGGCGGGCCTTCTGCACTAAATCAAAACCATTGCCGCTTTCGAGGTAATCGGTGCAGATGAGCAGGCTGTAGGGATCATCGGCTTCGGCAACCAGATAGTCCAGGCATGCCTGTTGATCGGTGACGGCGCAGGTTATGCGGGAATAACCGCCGAAGCTCCGGCACAGGGCGCGCAACAGAAAGCGTCCCTTGGCAACAACCGCAATCCGCCCTGGAATCTGGATCGATTCCAGGCCTTTCTCGTGGGTCCCCTGGTCGTCTGAGGTCAGAAAGGGCGTGAGGTCCATGCGCAGACGCGGTTCTCTTGAGTAGGGATGCGAAGTGAGGTAGCAACGACAATAGGAACGTAGAGCCTGCCATCAAACGGTTCGCAGCTCAGTCGTCGTAAACGCGGCAGTTGATATCGGAGGGATTGAGGTCACAGAAGACTTCGAAAGGAGATGGTGCGTCAGCTTCGTCAGGGTGGCGCACCTGGAAGTCCTCTAGTTCCTTGATCTGCTGCACGATCTTGGTGGCGATCGCTTGCTCCCCTTTCGCTTGGGCCTCGGTGAGGGCGGCGCGATAGGTCTTTAACTGGTCTCCGATGCTAGCCATAGCACACAGCCCTGAGGGGGCCCGAATTGGCCTAGTGAATGTAGCCCTTTTGGATCCATAAACAGGGCAGGGGTAAGGCGATAAAAGGCTAAAGTTTTACATTTGATAAGCATTTTTACTTATCATAGGTGTGTCAACGGGTTGGCTCCGTGGACCTCGAGGGTGCCATGGTGGTGCGGTCAAACTGAAGGAATACCATGGCCGATGCTCCCTATATCGTTGCCCTGGCTTTGGTGGAATTTGGGGGAAAGCGAGCATTGCCGCTTTCCGGTAAATCCCAGTCGTCACTTGCCGCGACTGCGCTCGATCCTGGAGATGACGGTCGCACACTGGCATTGGAACTGCTCCTGCGCCTATGGCAACGCAGCGACGACGGCCCACTACAACGGGCTGCTGGGGAGTCCAGTCTGCTGCTAGTAGAACTTCCGATGGAGGTGATGAGCGAACAGCTGCCGCTGCTCAAGGCCAACTGGATCTCTGGTGGTGAAACAGCCGCTTTGCTCACCAGTCTAGAAGGCCTAGCGATCAGGGCGTGGAGGATCACCATCGCCAAGTACGAACCGGTCAGCTTCATTGCCTGGCCCTAATCGGTCCCAGGAAATCCCCCCCCATTTGGGGACAATTGGTGAACGGCTCTGATCTGATGTCCTAATTGACCAGTTGCGGCGTAAACAAAAATCAACAGGGCCAAATGCCTGTTGATGCAAAATGCCTGCACGCGGCACAATTGGCTGCTGGCGATCGGCCAAGCAGGTAGGAGCGTTCGGTCTCAGAACCGGCCTGAAAGAAGAACCACCACCAACAACAAGGCAACCAGCGCAAACTCGCGTAGGAGCATCTCCATCAACCTGAACCAATCTCTATCCACGTCGTCACTCTCTGCCAATACCCCAATCCATCGCGCCCCCCATGCGGGGGCAAAGTCTCCCCAAATGGGGACTGGTCTGCAGGAAACATGCCGGAGCAAGATAGTTCATCGGGCGGTGCAACCTGGCCGCTATTCTTGACTTCTGCCATGGCCAATTATCAGATCACACTCCTGAATCCAAGGGAAGGACTGAACAGCACAATCGAATGCGCCGACAACCAGACGATTTTTGATGCTGCTGCAGATCAAGATATTAATCTGCCGGTGTCTTGCCGCGCTGGTTCCTGTTCCTCCTGCGCCGGCAAGTTGATCAGCGGCAGTGTCAACCAGGAGGATCAGGCCTTCCTCGACGAGGACCAGATCGCCGCTGGCTTCGTGCTCACCTGCGTGGCCTTCCCCACCTCGGACTGCACAGTGGAAACCCACGCCGAGGAAGAGCTCTATTGAGGCGTTGCCCAGCCGGCAGACGCCCAAGCATGAAAGTCTGCGGGTCTCAGCAGCTGGCTGCCTTCAGCCTCCCATTGCCATGTGCGCTGCAATGGGAGATTGAACAGATCCCAGCTAGCGCTCCCGCGCCGATCGTCCGCCATCGCACCGGCTGGGCTGAGCTGGTTGCCGTCGGGCATGGCTGACTCCAGAGCGGAGACAATCACGATGACGCCAGATGGAACTGGAGCGATCCCCCCGGATGGGGAGGATCGCTCCATCGCAGCATCAGCCCCGCCAGGTGGGCAGGCCGCCGCTGGCCAAGGTGCCGCGGTGACGCCAGAGTGCCTCGGGTGTCACCACAACGCCGTGCTCAGCGGCCAGCTTGGCCGCAGCCTCGGTGGAGGAGGTGACGCCCAGAGCCTGGGCAAAAGCAGAATCGCGCTCCAGCAACTCCTTGAGCTGGTGCAGGGCAGCAGCAGAGGGATTTTCGGCCTGGGAGGCCGGCAGATCACAGGTGGCCATGGGAACCCTTCTCAGAGTGATGCCAGCCTAGGAACGGCAGCCTTGATCGGGCTCAGTTGTATTCACCTGGAATGTCCTGCTTGGTCACCGTGACCCGGCCCACCTTCTGGCCCGACAGGCGCAGCAGCTCATCGCCGGAGAATTCGTAGCCGAGCCTGCCAGCGATCAGGGCCACATCATCAGCGGTCGCAGCAGCCTGCACCGCCTGCCGCAGGCCAGGGTCATCTTGCATACGGCCCAGAAAGGTTTTCAGCTGATCGAGGGACATGGCTGGCAATCGAGGCTGTCAGTGCGAAGGCCCGTCACCTCCTGGTCCACCTGGGCCAGGGGTTCCATAACAAGGAGCAGATCCACAGGCGCGAGTTCGCCGTCGGAGCTCCACTTCAGACAGGTACGGCCCAGGCAGTTGTTGAAGTTCGTCATTGCGAACCTCCGCTTTGCTGTTTTATTCAGTCTCCTCCCAGCGGCGGATCAGCGCTGCTCCCCAAACGGGGGCAATCACCGCCCTGGGTTGATGTTCAGAACCAGGCCAGCTGGGCCCCTTCCCGGCTGTTCACCCGCGCCTCGGGAGTGCGGCGTTGGAACTCCATCCGGATCGAGCGCTCCTGGGCGCCATCGGCCGTGATTGCGCGGATCGGATAGAGCTGTTCACCATCTTGGAAGGGCACGTGCACGCGGAAGGTGCCATCGGCCTGCAGAGGGATCTGCTCTTCGCCGATAAACAGGCTGGCGCTCGGTTCGGTGGCGCCGTAGACGATCAGCTCGGCATCAGCCACCAGCCAGAAGGAGCGCTGGCGTAGTAGGCCGCTGCCAGATTCGTTGCGGCCACTGGCCCATACACCAGCGCCCGAGGCGTTGAGCAGGCCGCCCTGATCCTGGATGAAGTCGTGATCATGAAGCATCTCCGAACCGCTGCGGCGACTGCGGGCACTGCCGGCGCTGGCCAGCTGATACAGCCATTCGTGCTCCACCCCGCCACTGCCGCCCGCGCGGTGGCTGGCCACTTCGATCGGCCCCTCCAGCGAGAACGGCACAAACAGATCCGCCACCACGGGACTGGGCCCCTCGGCCGGCACCCGCGCCACCGACGACACCGCCAGCGCCAGCCAGCCGCCGCCGCCGAGGCGGTAGCCGAGCTCGACGCGGTAGTCGCGATCGCTGAGCGGTACCGGTAAGTACCACTCCGTGGCGTTGGCTGGCATCACCAGCTCCTGCAGGGCGTGGGGGTGGCTGGCACCCAGGGGCAGGCCGGTGACGTCGGCCACCCGCAGAGCCAGTCGTTGGACTCCGGCGGCGGCGGCACGCTCGCGGTCGACGGTGCTGATTGACCAGAAGACGTATGCCCACTGAGGGTCGCGGGGCAGGAAGGTCACCTGGCTCGGTGCCTCTAAGAGAGATGCGGCGCTGCTGGCCTCAGCAGGCTCGTTGTGCGTGCTCGCTTCCGGTTGGGCCTGGCCCAGTGCCTCGACCAGCTCCTCCTTGTAGTGGCGAATGGACCTACGAAGGCCGAGGCCGCGGGCCAGCTCACGCAGCTGGGCCAACGTCTTGGTGAGCAGGGAAGGACTGGAGGGGGGAGATGTCATGACGCAACGGCTTCGCATTCCTTAATAATCGCAGGATTGCCTCTGTCAGAGCCCGCTCTGTCAGCACATGGGGATCCCGCCGGGATCGCTCCAGTTCTCGTTAGTACTGGTCGGTTCGTTTCTGCAGCAGGCATTTTGAGGCCGCTGGCGCCCGATCTGTGAACGCTTGTCAGGGCGGCCTTCGATGCAGGTGACGTGACCCCTTTTGCTGCTCCAGTCCTTGTGAGAGCTAGTGGGTTGATCAGGCCGCCTTCCATTGCTAGATGACTTCCAGGGGCGTACGCCCCATGAGAGCCGATTGCGGTCTGTAGGAAATGTACGCGATCCGGTGTTGTTCTGCCAGCACTATGGACTCAGTCAGTGATGCAAACATTTCCACATTTAAGAACTTATCCTTTAGGCGGCCATTAAATGACTCCACCAATGGATTCTCCCATGGTGAACCTGGCCGGATATAGGCAGTGGCGAATCCATTGCCCATACACCACTCTTGCAGGACATTGGCAATTAACTCCAGACCATTGTCCAATCGTAGACGGGTGGGGACCTGGATGCTAACTGAGCAGTCCCTCAATGGTAATAAACACATCCACTGCCTTGCAACGCCTACCGACACGAATGGTCAAACAAGCACGTCTGAAATCATCGATAACATTGTGGAATTTCAATCTGCGTTCATCCATCGTTTGGTTAAGCTAGTGACTTTCGGGAAAGTTGTCACTCCTTGGCTGCCATTCAGGCGGCCTGAATTAATGGTAACTCCAGGGCCAGTTCGTGCTCTTACGGTGGCTTGTTTATCCACACTTCTTCGGGTTAGCACCAGCAGCGGGTGCTTCGGCTCCAGCGCGTTGGATTGACACGGCGTGCGGCTTCGTAGACCTCGGTTCGCTGCTGGCAAATTGCCTTTGTGGATCCGCTGTGGCGCTGGTGGGGCGTCACGAATTTGATGCCGCTGTGACGGTGCTGGTGGTTGTACCAATCAACGAACGACACCACCCATTCGCAGGCCTCCTCCTTGCTGGCAAAGGGCCGGCTCGGGTAATCAGGCCGGTATTTGACCGTACGGAATAGAGATCCCGAGTACGGGTTGTCGCTTAAGAACCTTGGCCTGGAGGGGGATCTCATTACACCAAGCTCTTATAGCCGAACCTCCAGGGTGGCTGACCGCATTGCATTGCCTTGGTGAGCATAGAGAATTAGTGGCTGAATGCGCCACTTACCGAACCGCTCGCGTAGGCAAGCCCTACCAACGAGACTTGCAGCAAGTTTGGGGTCCTCACTGTTCTCCACATCGCAGGCCACCACCTTCCCGCTCCCCCCATCCATTGCAAAGTAGAGGTAAAGCCAGATCCCTTTAACGCTTGTTGGCAGATAAGAAATGTCCCAGCTCCAGACCTGGTTGGGCTCATCAACCCGCAACCACGGCACAGGTCTAGTTTTGTGCTGAAGCCGGACCAAACCCCATCGCCCCAGAACCGGCAGGGCCCCGCAAAAGATGCCCCACTCCTCGGCCGTCGCAAGGATCAGGCCGGGCCGCTGCGCGGTCCTTGCAACAGCCTGCGGGGTGAGGCGCAAGAGCGGTGTCCCACGCCGTTTCTTCCATGGCGATCAGCAAGGCCCCCAGCTGCGAAATCCGCGCCCTGGTGATGCATGTCTATCCCGTAGCCCTTGGGCTTCTGCGAAGCAGTTGGCATCAAAGCCTTTGGCCATGAACGCCTCGATGTCCCCCTAGGCCGTCGAGGTAAGCCCGTCAAAAAGGTCCGTTTCATGCCCATGGCCAAGGCCCATGAGCTGGCCCGCAAGCTGCAGGGCCGGGCCAATACCACCATCTCGGTGATCTAGCCGCCCCAGTGGGGCCTACGGGCCCCTTTCTCTTAGGACACCTGATTGCTGCCCCTTGGGCTTGGCCTCTCGCTCACCGCATCAAAATGGCTGCGGCCCTCCTCAGCTTGTGCGACCCGCCTAAGTAGTTGACACCGGGCCCGCTACGTCCGCTGGAGCTAGCCGCTTGAGGTGATTTTTGGAGAGGTGATGCCCGGCCGCGCCGCCACCACTGCGCAGGGCCTGAACTGCTGCAGGCCACAAAGCAATCCCACCTTGTTCCGCTCTGCAGCCAGAAGCAATGCGTTTAAAAGCTGATTGTGCTGAGCCGCTAGCGCAGCGATGCTGTGCCCATCAACCCAGGAGGCGCCCAACATGGACGACACGCCACCCCGCCAGGTTCAAGAAGCACGCTGACTGCAGGCCCCTGCTCCAACAGTATTGACCGATCCGTGGGCGGGTCGTTCAGCCGGGCAAGAGCGCAGCATTCCCCAATGCCGCTCACCTCGCGCGCCTGACTGATCGACACTCCAGCCGCACCGCCACAGGTGCCCCCAGGAGGACCATCCGCCCCACACCTGGAATGCATGGCCCCAGGTGCCAATGCCAGCAGCTTCGATCAACCACCATTGGAATGTTCATAGCCAGCGCCCTTGAGGTATTCCTCAGGGGTTTTTTTGTATGAGCAGATTGCGGGCTAAAGCGCGCTCAGTAGTAGCGGCCGGGATATTCGCCAGGGTGATCGATCCGGCTGATGCGGATCCCAGAAGCCGACTGGCCGTGGAAACGCAGGATGTCGCTGCCAGAGACCAGAAAGCCCCGCTCTTGGGCCAGCAACGACACCTCATCGGCGGTAAGGGCGTCGGCCATCATTTGCCGCAGGGCTGGATCAGCCTTCACCTGGGCCAGAAACCGCAGTAGCTCGCTCTGGGGCACGGCAGCTCAGCAAGATCTGCAGCATAGAACTGCCAGCAAGACAGATCTCAGCGGCTCCTGACGCAGTAGCTACCAGATGAATCCCAACCTAGCGGGCATCCCTTGCCGCTCTTCTGGATCGCTTCCCGCTCGTTGCTTGGGCTGCTGAGGCAGTAGTTGCCAGAGGAATAAAAACCCAGCGGACAACCAGCACCACTTTTCTCAATGGCGCCACGGGTGTTACCACCAGAGCTCGGCACGCAGTAGCCGCCAGAGCTGTAGTAGCCAAGTGGGCAACTACCAACCTTGGGCAGCGGTTGCACCGGCTGCTGAGCCAATGCTGAACTGCAGACACCGGCAAGCAGGGAGGCTGACGCCGCCAATGAAAGCAACAGGTATTGGGCCATGGTGACGGTCAACGCCAAAGGTGAGCAGCTGGCCGGGTGAACCCACCACGATTGATAGGCACTGAGCGCGGCTGATTGGCAAGGTTCACTGAGGCGGTTATACCCGGGGCAGCCGGCTAATTCTGGCTGCCCTCCACATCGCAAGGGGTCTCGCCCCCCTAGCCCCCTGCCCTACTAGGGCCTGGGGCCGGCGGGTTTGCGGGCGTAGCTGGCTAGGTACAGCTCACTGGCACTCATCGCCTGCAGGTTGGTGGCCTGGCCATTGCCATCAAATTCGGCCATCACCGTTGCTGGCCCCAGGCCACCGCGCTGGTTAAAGAGGAACCCCAGCACCGGATGGGTGCGCAGGGTTTCGACATGGCTGGCGGCGTCGAGGGAGCCGTAGTCACCCAAAGCCGACATCACAGACATCTTTGCTCAATCGAGCTAAGATGAACACTCACATGAGCTAAAGCCATGGCTCTTGCCCCAGTCCGGGCTGACGCAGGCGCTGACGAGCGTCCCATGCCATCCCCGCTGCAGTGGCATGAAGCACCCTTGAGTCAGCGCATCGGCCTGTTGCGCTGTGGAGCCCCCGCCGATTGGATACGCCACACGGAGACACGAACAGGTCTCACCCGCGCCCAACTCTGTGAGTTGTTGGGCCTGAAGGTTTCCACCGTTAACCGGAAGCTACAAAACCGAACCCGCCTCAGCCCGGATGAAACCGAACGGCTGATGGGCTTGCAACGCCTGATCGGCCTAGTGGAGGCGGTTGTACGGGACTGTGGTGATGGCAGTCCATTTGATGCCGGGCCATGGCTGGCCCACTGGTTGGAGCGTCCCAATCACGCCCTAGGTGGCCAGTCCCCAGCCGCCTTCATGGACACCGCCGATGGTCGTGAACACCTGAGCCGCCTGATCGGCGCGCAGCGTTCCGGCGCCTATCTCTAACCAAGTGCAGAGGATCTGGCGGATTGCCACCCAGGGTCCGACCTGGTGCGCGGATGATCTCAGCGGTCACGGGGCTGCCAGTGGTCCAGGCCGCTGGAATTCAGAGGGGGTGCCAGTGGTCTATGCCTCCACCTCCATTGCCCTGGCCTGCCTGGAAACAGTGGTACACATCACGGGCGATCAGGGTCTGCCCTTACGGCGCTGGTTGGTGGCGATCGATGTTCCAGCCCTGTACTGGCAGCAACGGGTCAGTTTGGAGCCGGACCAGCTTCTCGGCTGGGCTGCCACCCCAGCAGGCACCTCTTCCAGCGGATGGGGAGACCAGTGGCTGCTGGGTTAGGGC
>Ga0310324_10064_pt1 | contig 12907 bp, 10 predicted proteins | sample LakSupSRFTotalB5_FD_195538 | JGI IMG/M metagenome (GOLD analysis project Ga0310324, IMG submission 195538) | Enriched freshwater cyanobacterial communities from Lake Superior, Ontario, Canada - SU02.SRF.Total.B5 (v2) (version 2) | ecosystem: Environmental > Aquatic > Freshwater > Lake | place... | reverse complement strand
ACTGAGCACTTCGCCCCTGGCCATGGCGCCACCGCCCAATTAATGACTGATTTGGCCTGCGGCTTAGTTGCCCGCGGCATCCCAGTAACCGTGCTCACGGCAACAGCTGCAGATGGTATCGAGCTCAATGCGGTTCAGGTGGTTCGCCTTTGCAACACAAAAGCGGAAACCGCAATTTTACTGAAAAAGCTCCTGCGGGGTGTGCGTTTTTTTTGCTTGGCTTTGTTCTGGGTTTTTTGTCATGGTGGCCGGGGGCAAAAGCTTTTAATTGCTTCTAATCCCCCCTTTATCGGGCTCCTGGGGCCGCTTTTGCGTTTACGGGGGCTTCGCTATGTTTTTATTTTTCAAGATTTATTTCCCCGCTCTGCAGTGCTAAGCGGATTGCTAGCTGTTAACGGTTTTGCAACAACACTTCTGCGCGCTTTGATGGCATGGGTTTGCCGTTGCAGTGATGCCACGGTGGTTCTTAGTGAAGCAATGGCTACTGCTTTGCAACACGATTGCGGCCCCGGGCTGCCTTTAAAGGTGATTCATAACTGGGCAGTGGAGTGGGCCTTGCCTGGGGATCGTGCCCAGAATGAATTTGCTAAAAAGTTGGGGTTGGAAGATACATTTTTGGTGCAATATTCCGGGAATTTTGGCCGTTTGCATGATTTACATACCCTCTTGCAGGCGGCAGTGCTACTGCGGCATTCACCTCTTTGTTTTTTATTTATTGGTGGTGGGGCAAGGGAACAGGAGCTGCGCAACTTCAAAGAAAAGCAGCAACTCAAAAACCTGCTCTATTTGCCTTATCAGATTAGATCAGAATTAAAATTCAGCCTTGGTGCCTGCGATATTGCAGTGATTTCCCTACAACCAGGAGTGGAGGCCAGCCTTGCTCCTTGCAAGTTTTACGGCATTCTTGCTAGTGCAAAGCCTGTGCTACTTATTGCAGGCTTTAATTGTGATCTGGCTCAGCTCGTAATAAAAGAAGATATTGGTGTAGTGGTTGAGCCGGGTCAGTTTGTTGAACTTGCGGAAATTCTTTTAGCATTACAGCAGAATCCAGCCCGTGTTGCCGAGATGGGGCAACGGTCTGCTGAGTTGTACGAGCGTTGTTTTGGCTTAGAGCGCTCTTTAGATAATTATGCCGCACTTTTGCGATGAAACTATTACTAATTACCTATAATCTGATGCGGCGTGGTGGTATCGAAAGGCTGAGCCTTGATGTGATTGAAGCTTTGAATCTCAATGGCCATCAGGTTAAGGTAATCCACACGAAACGTTTAGGCACTGGTTGGCTTGGGCGCTTGCTAGGGCAACTTTTTTTTATAACTCGAATAGCTATTGCGAGCCGCCAGTGTGATCAATTATTTTCCATGCACGCTCTTCTTCTGAGCCAGGTTAACTGGCTACTGCCGAGGGGTTTACCGCGATTTTGTTGGCTCCATGGCGTGGAAGTGTGGGGAGCTGCCCTGCCATCTTTAGCCCCAAGCCTCAGGCGTTGCAAGCGTTTAATTGCCAGCAGTAACTTCACTAAAAAACAGTTGCTTTCTACAGCAGCAGAAAAATGGCCGGAAATTAAAGTACTAAATCCAGTGGCGCGGTTATGGGAGAATTTGGCTCAGCCTGCTTCATTGCCAGCCGATTACACACAAGGCTTAAAGTTATTAACCGTTGCTCGCATGGCAGCTAATGAGCGTTATAAGGGCCATGATTTGGTGTTGCAGGCACTGGCTCTACTTAAATCAGATTGCAGTAAGGCTCAATGGATTTGGCAGATTGTAGGTAATGGTAATGATCGAGGCCGGCTCGAGATGTTAACTACTCAGCTTGGGCTTGCTGAAAATGTTGTATTTCTTGGTGATCTAGATGATGAAGCTTTGCGTGCGGCGTACTTAAATTGCAACTTGTTTGTGATGCCAAGTAGTTTCAGTATTGCTGCTGATGGCAGCGCCAGTGGCGAAGGTTTTGGGATCACATATCTTGAGGCTGCCCTGGCGGGCAGGGCAGCGATTGGTTGCCGCCAAGGGGGGCAAACGGATCTAATTATGGATGGCGAAACCGGTTGGTTGGTGGATCCCCAAGCAGTAGAGCTGGTTCAGGTTTTCAAATATCTAATTGCCAACCCGGATGAATTACGTAGACGTGGTGAGGCGGCAAGGAGTTTTGCCTGCAAATATTTCAGCGAAGCTGAATTCAATTCAGCTCTAGGATCTTTTCTAATGAATTAAGCTATGTGCGGTTTATTCGGCCAACTCGGGGCTCAGCTAAAAGAGCATTCGCAATATTTGGTATTAAAAGCACTAAATGAGCGCGGCCCCGATGGGCACGGCATACATATTGAGCAATTAGATATTCCCTCAGATCAGTGCTTAACGCTCCTGCACACCCGCCTTGCAATCCAAGATCTCTCCAGCTTGGGGCATCAGCCAATGGGGTCGCCGGAAGGTGATTTATGGTTGGTATTTAACGGCGAAATTTATAATCAATTGCAGTTGCGCCAGGAGCTGCAGCAAGCGGGGTTTTGTTTTCGCTCCACAAGTGATACCGAAGTTCTTTTACATGGCTATCGCTACTGGGGCAATCGTTTATGGGGCAAATTAAATGGAATTTTTGCAGTGGCGATTTGGGATCGTTTAAATGCTGAATTAATCCTTGCTCGCGATAGCTGTGGTGTTAAACCTTTGCTTTGGCAGCAACGTTCAGCTGCTTTAACTTTTGCTTCTGAACTGAGTGCTTTTGAAGCCGCAGGCTTAGCAAGCCGCAAGCAGTTATCGATTGAAGCCCTTCATTCTTTTGCCTTGTGGGGGGCTGTAGAGGCGCCACTCACCTTGCTGCAAGGGGTGAAAGTTTTTCCAGCTGGTCATTTTGTGGTGTGTAAAGCAGGCCATGAAGGCTTAAAAGTGCTGCAGCCGCAGCCTTTCATCGCCCCTGTAGCTGCCCCTGCCCCCCTGGCCGATCTACTGGTGCAAGCTGTTAGCCGCCAATCAATTGGCGATCGAGCCGTTGGCTTGTTTCTTAGTGGTGGCTTGGATTCAGGTTTGTTAGGCGCCCTTTTACGGCAGCAGCAGCAGGGCCCTATCAATAGCCTCTCGGTTGGTTTTGAACAGTTGCCGGGTGCGGTTGATGAAACCGATCAAGCTGCTCACACAGCAGCCCAATTGGGCCTTACTCACCAGCGCGTTGTTATATCTGCCAAGGATCTAGAGGCATCCTTTGAACCCTTTCTGGCAGCCATCGACCAGCCCAGCATCGATGGGTTTAACACCTTTTTGGTAAGCCAGGCCGCTCGGGCTATTGGCATGGTGGTGGCGTTCTCAGGGCTTGGTGCAGACGAATTGTTTTATGGCTATCGCCATATGGCTTGGAGATCAGCTCATAAACGTCTTGCTTCAAGGCGCATTTCAGCCAGTGGCCTAAATCCTTGGCTTAAAAATGAACTCCTACGAGCTCAAGCTAAAACTTCCGATCAAGCAGCCACTGCCCAACAAGAAGAATGTGGCAGATATCTTCAAAACACTCTCTTGCGCGATAGCGATGCGGTATCCATGGCCTTGGGATTGGAATTGAGAGTGCCATTTCTTGATCCTGATTTAATCGCCTTTGCCAAAGGCTGCAGCTCCGCTGAACATTTGAGAGCTGGACCAAAAACACTTTTACGTGAGCAAGCTGAAGCGCTATTGCCCGCTGAAATCCTGCAACGTCGAAAACTAGGCTTTAATTTACCTTTGGCTTCTTGGTTAAGTAGTGATAAACGCTTTGCACCAAGCCGCCTGATTAATCAGCTTGCACAAATTGAGATACCAGCCAATGCGATCTGGCGCAGTTGGATTTTGATGCAAATATCACCGAGGCGATTTGCACCCTATTGGCGTTGGGTGGTACTTAGTGAGTGGCTTGCTATGAACTAGATAGATAATGCACTTTTAATAATAGCGTCTGCAAGATGCTCCGGCTTTGGTAGATTGCTGCAAATTAATTTATCGCAATTTTCTTTTTTCCATGGCTTATTAAGAATTGCACTTAAATCATTAATGTTGCCACTTTTAAAAATCTGATGAGGGCTTGTTCGTAATAGATCTCTAACGCATCCAGGATGATCACTCGCCACCACCCGTAATCCAAATTGCAGTGCTTCGTTCACAACTAGCCCCCAGGTTTCGCCTTGAAGCGAGGGAAATATAAAGCTATCGGCAACGCTATAAAAACGCCCTAATTGTGATTGATTCTGGAATCCCATAAATAAGTAGCAACCGGGTAACACCGCATTTAGAGCAGTTGTTAATTCCTGTCTTAATGGCCCATCCCCCACCACAACTAAGCAAATTTGTTTACGTCTTTCTAACGGCAACAAAGAAAGTGCATCCGCTATTAATAATTGACCTTTAATCGCCGTAATTTTGCCAACACTTAACAGCACTTCTGCAGTATCAGGAATTCCCAATTCAGCTCGCAATTGGCTGCGCTTTGCTTGCCAATATTCCACTTGTTGCTGGAAATAGTTCACATCAACAGCAAATGGCACCATTTCCCTATGTTTTTCGGTTACTCCAAGGCGCGCAAAATGGTCATCGGAATCTTTTCCAATTGGAAATATTTTTACAAAGAATCTGTAGTAAGGCCGCAATAGTAAATCTTTAAGCCAGCTTTTCCAAGTTGATCGATTGAAGGCTCTATCAGTGCCATCGGCTCTCAAAAAAAGATTTTTCCCACTGGCAGCCAGTAACAGGGTGCTAGCGGTAATAAATAACGGACTGTATGCAAAAATTAAAATCAAATCAGGCTTAAATGCAGATATCTTTTGGCAGGCAAACCATGCCAGCTGAAGGGCTCTGGGAGTGCTGCTTAAATTCTTTAGCGGATCCCTACTTATAAAGAAGTGGTTGAAACCTTCTGTTGGCGCGTTATCCCAAGCAAATGCCAGGCCAAAATCTGGATCGTGGCTGGCAATTATTCCGTGATTACAACCAAAAAAAACCATAAGTTCTATTTCTTGGCTTGCTGCTAAAGCCTTGAAAACTGGTTTAAAATATTGAACTGGATGCGTGAGAAGCACCGCCAAGCGTTTTTTTTGTATTAGCATTTTGCTAAAATAAACCTATGCATAATTTTCTTTTTAGCAGTTCTGCAGCCAGTTGATGTCCGTTTTCATTCCAATGGCCAATTCCTAGTTGCTGGCCTGGGAATCCATGTAAATGCATCTTCAAGGCATCTGCTTCTAGTTGCATTGTTGGTGCCAATGCTACATAGGGCACTTTAAGTTCAGAAAGAATCTCTGTTAAGTGCTGTTCCCGCAGAAATTGATTTTTTGGACGTTGCTCTTTTTTTAGCCACACTTGCTCCGGGCTACTAAGGCTCACCACTATTAATTGAGATCCTGCAGCACTTACTTCCCTGTTCATCTGCTTAAGCAGTGCCTTTGTTACGGCCCAACCCTCTGCGCTTGCGGGCGAGGCCGGTGGAGGTGCACTTGGCTTTTTGGTGTTGCGATTGTTAGGGCTGAATTCAAATTGCGCTGCATTATTTTTTGCTGAATTTATTAGTTGAGCTATTCGGCTGTGTGTTACAAACCAGTCGAGGCGGTGGCCAAGCCAGCTTTGCCGAAATTGGCTGTTTGTTGATTTACGAAAACTATTATCAATTTCTAAATTATTTTCTTTATTTATTTTAAATACTGGTCTGTCTTGGCGATTTCTTGGCGTGTTGTCTTCAATATCATTTCCGAGGAACATAGCCAGTAATACAAAATCTGGCTGCTTTTTTCTAACGTTTTGGCGCCAGGTAAGTAAGGCCTGGCCTGTGCCATAGGCCCCCACCCCGAAATTCATCAATTCCAGCCCGTTTTGGTATTTTTTTGTGAGTTTGCAATCTGTGCTCTTATTAATTTTATTCTCAAGCTGTTTCCACCAGCTTTTATCAATATTTACTTGAAAGGCTTCACTAAAGGAATCCCCAAGCACTGCACCTCTTATAACGCCTGGCCTTGATTTTTCCGAGTGGTTCTCATCACGAAAGCCTTCATTATTTATTGCCACCCAAGCCTTCCCTTCCTGGGTCCACCAACCTTGTACATTTGCTCGATGTGCAAATCCTTTTGTTTGATCATATCGGTAAAATGCAGGTCGTTCAATTCCAGTAATACGCAATCCCACTTCAAGCAGTGCGAATAAACTTAATAGCACTCCAAGGTTGATGGCAGCAAGTTTAGAAATAGTGCGCAACTGTTTCAGGGGCTTACCTCAAAATAATGTGTAAATAAATGGCGCAAGTGCCGAGCCTTGGCTAAAGACTATTAAACCTCCTAGTAATACTAAAGTAATAATTAGTGGTAACAACCAAAACTTTCTGCGTTCGCTAAGAAAACCCCAGAGGTCGGTTAGAATTTCAAATAAGGCGTCCATAATTAAAAATCTTGGAAGTTTAGTAGGGCTTTAGCATGTGCTTGCCTGGTCGCGGCTTGGCTGTTACGCGGTAGCTTTTCAAGCTTGAATTCATCTTACGCTTTAGGATGTCACGGCCTTTGATGCGCATTGCAATACCCATGGGTGTGAATAAACCATAAAAAATTATTGTTAAAATAATACGACTATTTATAGCGCCCAATACTAATCCTATCCTCAGCCAAAGCTTTTCTGGCTTATCTAGTATTTTGGGATTTATTAGCGCAATTAATATTATAATACTATTTAAAATCCAAAGCCAATTTGGTGCCCAATGTTGGCGCACTAATGGGCCAATGATTCCAAATATCAGAGTTAATCCCCCAGTGAAAATAAAGGCGAATTGCCTCAAGTGGTGGTTTCGGTTGTATGGTTTCATCTATTTATTAATTGCTCATTAATTTCAGTAAGCCTTTCAAATGGTACGGCAAGATAATCGTTTAACCCTTGAGGTTGATCCCACGCTGCTAGTTTGGCGTTACTGGTGATTCGGTAAATATTGAATTGATTTTTTGATAGCTTATTAATTGTTCGAATGCATTGATTTAGTTGTGATGGTTCAAGGGCTTCAAACATTATCAATGGCCTTGCATCAGCTTTAGACAGTAGGATCTCTGCCCCTTTGAAAACATAATGCTCATGACCTTCAACATCTATTTTAACAAAGCTTGGATTCCCATGCTCTTTACATAGTGTGTCTAGGTTTTTTACGGCTACTAAAATTTGATTTGTTTTTTCATTTGCGGCTTCAAGTGAAGACCTTTCCAGGCAGTTGGTTTCGTTCAGTATTAGCTCGCCCTGTTCTTCTGATATGCCAATATTTATTGCTTTAATGTTGCAATTAGATGAATTTAGGCCTATCGATATATTTCGTTCAAGAAGATTAAAGGAGCGCGGTGATGGTTCAATTGCAATTACTTTGCCAGTGCTACCTGTTAGGTGGGAGAATAAGATGCTTAGATAGCCAATGTTGGCACCTATATCAAATATTAGATCGCCTTCTTTTATTATTTTTTCTAACAGCTTATCGGTTGCTGTTTGATGGGGTATGCAACCATGGCGCAAAAATTGGGTATAAACTGGTTCTCGTAGATCCGCCCTTAATTTTCTGCTAGGGTCGAATTTTAAGGGGATTTGAAAATCCCACAGAGTTGGGTCATTATTTGCAGCTATAGACACTAACTTCCAGTGACCATAAGGACTATATTTTGCAGCCTTTAATATAATCCTGCTTAATAGTTTCATTTATTTATCAATCCAACTCAAAGGTTTCCTGCCAACGCTCGCTGTCGGCGAAGTGGGGCTGCTCGCTTTTTAGTAACAGCGTGTTGCCAATTACCAGGGCATCCATCTCCGTGCGCATGAAGCAGCGATAGGCATCGGCGGCGGTGCATACGATCGGTTCGCCGCGCACATTGAAGCTGGTATTTACCAGCACCGGGCAACCCGTAAGCGCCTCGAAGGCGCTGAGCAGCCCGTGGTAGCGAGGGTTGGTGTGGGCATGGACGGTTTGGATGCGGGCGGAGTAATCCACGTGGGTTACCGCCGGCAGCGTCGAGCGGGGCACGTTGAGCTTGTCGATTCCAAACAGGGCCTCCTGCTCCGGGGTCATGGCCTGGCGGTGCTGGGGCTGTACCCCCGCCACCAGCAACATATAAGGACTGGTTTGGCCTGGCTCCAATTCAAACCAATCACTTACCTTTTCTGCAAGTACAGATGGCGCAAATGGCCTAAAACTTTCCCGATATTTAATTTTTAAGTTCATCACACTTTGCATTTTCGCAGATCTCGGATCTCCAAGTATTGAACGACCCCCAAGGGCCCTTGGGCCAAATTCCATCGGCCCTTGGCACCAGCCCACCACTTGCTCTGCCGCTAATAATTTTGCCACCTCTGGTAGCAGTTCATCATCTTTAAGTTCACGGCCAACGGCCCCTTGGCTTTTGAGGGTTGCAGTTGTATCTGCAGTATTTAGATTTGGCCCTAAGTAACTACCTTTTTGGCGATCTAGCTTGCCTGTGCCTTTTAGGCTGGGTCTGGGTTGATCTTCATAGCGATGCCACACAGCCAGGGCCGCACCGAGGGCGCTGCCCGCATCACCTGCCGCTGGTTGAATCCAAATTTCTTGAAATGGTCCTTCCCTCAGTAGGCGACCGTTAGCAACACAGTTCAGGGCAACACCTCCCGCTAAACAAAGATTTTTGAGGCCTGTTTGGGCTTGAAGGCTGCAGGCAAGTTGCAATACCAAATCTTCTGTTACCACCTGAATTGATGCGGCTAGATCCATATGACGTTGCTCCAGTGGAGACTCCGCCGCACGTGGTGCTGAACCAAATAATTTGTGAAATGGTTCAGCGGTCATTGTTAAGCCACTGGTGTAATTAAAGAAGCGTTGGTTTAACCGAAAGCTTCCATCTGCTTTCACATCCAGCAGTTCTTTCCGGATCTTATCTACATAAATTGCTTGGCCGTAGGGGGCTAAACCCATCAATTTATATTCTCCTGAATTAACCTTGAAGCCGCAGTAATAAGTAAAAGCGGAATATAGGAGCCCCAAGGAATGAGGGAAATCAAGTTGCCATAACTGTGTTAATTCCGCACCTTTGCCAACCCATGCGCTACCGCATGCCCACTCCCCCACCCCATCAAGGCAGAGCACTGCGGCTTCATCAAAAGCACTGGGGTAATAAGCCGCAGCAGCATGGGCTTCATGATGTTCGGTGAATAACAGCTGGGGCAACTGTTTTGTGCTGCAACTAGCCAGGTCTGCTAGTTCTCTTCGCAATACACTTTTTAGATAAAGTTTCTCCTTAAGCCACACAGGCATCGCTTTTAAAAACGAGCGTAACCCTCGTGGCGCTGTGGCTAGATAGGTTTCTAGCAACCGTTCAAAGGTGAGCAGCGGTTTTTCGTAAAATACGATGCGATCTAGATCTGTGAGCTCAATTTTTGTTTCTGTAAGGCACCACTGAATAGCTCTGGCTGGGAATGCTGGATCGTGCTTAATGCGGCTAAAGCGCTCTTCTTGAGCAGCGCAACGGATATCACCATCAACTACAAGAGCCGCGGCGCTGTCGTGGTAATAAGCGGAAATGCCAAGAATTTTCATGGCTGTGAGCTGTTATGGAACTGCGGGCTGAGATCCAGAGGTATCGAGCCTCGGGCAAGCACTACCAATCGGATTGTTTTAATTAAGATCAAAATATCTAGCAATGGATTGCCGTTTCGTAGATAGTAAAGGTCGTAGCTGAGTTTTTCCCGAGCATCTGCCACGCTTGCTCCATATGGGTGGCATACCTGAGCCCAACCGCTCAACCCTGGCCTTAACCAATGCCTTAAGCGGTAATGGGGAATTGCGCGTTCTAATTCAACTTCAAATTCTGGTCTTTCAGGGCGTGGGCCGATCAAACTCATATCTCCGCGCAGCACCGACCAGAGTTGGGGTAACTCATCAATTCTGGTTCGTCTTAACCAGTAACCCAAGGGAGTAATTCGTTGATCTTTATGGCTTGCCCAACGGGGGCCCCCTTGTTCAGCGTTCACCTGCATGCTGCGCAGTTTTGCCAAGGTAAATATCTGGCCGTATAAACCTGATCTTATCTGGTAGTAAAAAATTGGCCCGCCATCCTGCAATTTGATTAATAAAGCCATTAGCAGCAGTATTGGGGAGCTTAGTAGTAGTAAACTGGCTGCAATAAATACATCGCCACTGCGTTTTAAGCGCCAGCTAAAACGTCCGGGTTGAAATTGGAAGCCCTCTCCTAGTAATAAACTTTTGCGGCAAAACAATTCAGGTGGCACTCTTTGCAATTGGGCTTCACACCAATTTACCAATGTTGTGCAAGGCAAGCCTTGGCTGCGAGCAAGCATCAATTCTTCTAGATTCTCAAGGCTTAGGGGTAGTTGTTCACTTATAGCTACGCCTTGAAATTCTGTTAATTGGTTTGCGCTGCAATGCTCTAATTGTTCCAAGTTCCATAGTGTTGCTTTTAAAGTAGGTAGTAAATCCCGCAGCATCTGTTGTTCCGTATCACTCGCCACCATTAGCCAGCGCCGTTGATCAACAGCTGCCCTTAAAAGCAATAACTGCCCGCCCCAAGAGCAAAAACTAGCGATTATGAGAAATGGCAATTGTTGGCCGCGAAGCCCTGTGATGGTTAGTGGTATTTTCAGCAGCCAGGCGCCCCCCAGTACTGATGTGAGCAACAGCACGATCAAAGCGATTAAGAGCAACAAACGGCTGGGGTTGTTTTTTGAATGCTCAGATGTTTTTGAGTAGCGGCCCAATAAGTAAGACCAAGCCAGCCAAAGAGCTAAATAAACAGGTAAGGCAAAACCCCCTTGCGGCCAGTTGCCATGGTGCCAGCGATAAACAAAGCCATAACTCAAGGGAACAACCAAGGCATCCCAGCCAGCACTAGCTATCAAAGGGATTCGTGCTTGCAACCATGGGGCACGAAACTGCATTAATTGCTGGGGATTAAAGCGCTGGGTAAGTTAATAATCACTTTTTTCAATCCTTCGGCTAAGGAAATGCTTGCACTCCAGCCCATCGATTGCAGCTGATCCACATCAAGTAGTTTTTGTGGTGTGCCATCAGGCTTGGAGATGTCCCAATTTATTAAACCTTTAAAGCCAATCTTTTCTGCTATTAATTCAGCCAGCTCTTTAATCGTTACATCGCTGCCACTACCCACATTCAAGTAGTGCAATGGCTCTCCGCTTTGATCTTTTGGCGCTTCAATGCTGCTTGGATCCCAATTCTTAAGGCAAAAAACTGCCGCTGCGGCTAGGTCGTCCACGTGCAAAAACTCCCGTCTTGGTGTTCCGCTACCCCAACATGTAACGCTAGCTGCATTAATTTGATGCGCCTCATAGAACCTTCTTAATAAGGCTGCTATTACATGGCTGTTGCTTGGGTGATAGTTATCACCTAGACCGTAAAGATTTGTTGGCATCAGGCTGATTGCATCAAAGCCGTGTTGTTTACGCAGGGCTTGGCATAATTTTATGCCGGCAATTTTAGCGATTGCATACCACTCATTAGTTGCTTCAAGGGGGCCAGTTAATAGGGATTCTTCTTTAATTGGTTGGGGTGCAAATTTTGGATAAATGCAACTGCTGCCAAGAAATAACAAACGTTGCACTCCACTACGCCATGCGGTTTCAATTAAGTTTGTTTGAATTTTTAGATTTTCTAGTAAGAAATCTGCTGGATAATTATTATTTGCAAGAATCCCACCCACCTTGGCTGCCGCTACCACCACAACATTTGGTTTATTAATTTCAAACCAATATTTCACGGCTGCTTCATCCAATAGATTTAGATCTGCCCGTGGGGAAGTGAGCAAATTTGAGTAGCCAGCCTTGCTGAGTGCCCGGCAAATGGCACTACCTGCCATGCCACGGTGGCCGGCAACATATATTTTATCGCTTTGCTTAATTAATGCCTGGGTGGGATTCATTCCTGCGGCGCTCCTACCACGTTAAAACCTTTGCGGCGTAGATATGCCTCCTTTTTAGCTTCTTCCAAATCGGCAGTTACCATTTCTGCCACCAACTCCTCCAGGCTTGTGGTGGGTTTCCAGCCCAATTTGGCATGGGCTTTTGTGGGATCCCCCAATAGCGTTTCCACCTCCGCGGGGCGGAAATAACGGGGATCTATTTTGATTACCACTTCTCCACTATCGCGGCGCCCAATTTCATTCACTCCTTCCCCTTCCCATTTGATCGGGCCCCAACCCAATTCCTTGGCGCTTAGCTCAATAAAACGCCTTACTGATTCTTGGCGGCCGGTGGCGATTACAAAATCCTCCGGCGGCCCTTCCTGCTGCAACATGCGCCATTGCATTTCCACATAATCGCGGGCATGGCCCCAATCCCTTAACGAATCAAGGTTGCCCATAAATAAACATTGCTCAAGGCCAACATCAATGCGGGCCAACCCGCGGCTGATCTTGCGCGTTACAAAGGTTTCGCCGCGTCTGGGGCTTTCGTGGTTAAACAAGATCCCGTTGCAGCAATACATTCCATAGCTTTCGCGGTAATTAACAGTGATCCAGTAGCCATAAAGCTTGGCAACGCCGTAGGGGCTGCGGGGATAAAAGGGGGTGGTTTCAGATTGAGGTATTTGTTGCACTAAGCCGTATAACTCGCTGGTGGAGGCTTGATAAATACGGGTTTTGGCTGTTAAACCCAAGAGCCTCACCGCTTCTAGGATGCGTAAGGTGCCGAGGGCATCGCAATTGGCGGTGTATTCCGGCTCCTCAAAGCTCACTGCCACATGGCTTTGGGCGCCAAGGTTATAAATCTCATCGGGTTGCACTTGCTTGATGATTCCCACCAAATTGCTGCTATCGGTGAGGTCGCCGTAGTGCAGCACCAACCTTGGATCGCATTCGTGGGGGTCTTGATATAGATGGTCGATGCGGCTGGTATTAAAACTGCTGGCCCTGCGTTTTATGCCATGAACTTGGTAGCCC